>Ga0155568_131_pt1 | contig 21754 bp, 19 predicted proteins | sample RifCSPhighO2_12_FD_107225 | JGI IMG/M metagenome (GOLD analysis project Ga0155568, IMG submission 107225) | Candidatus Uhrbacteria bacterium RIFCSPHIGHO2_12_FULL_47_12
CTTCCGAATGTCTTTGGACGTTGTTTGAGTTTTAAGATGTTCATGCCCTCATTATACAACAGTGTTAAGCTTTAATCAGCGGGTCTTATAATTAAATCACATCATGTTTATACCAAAGAAAATTCTATACGCGGTTGGCATCATAGCGATACTTGCTATCGGTATTTTTATTGGCTCGTCGTTTGGAGAAGAAAAGATAAATCTACTGGTTGAACAAACCGCGACGATTAGTCCTGTAGAGGCATCAACGGCGGCCGTTGCGAATGCGGTAAGTGTTAGTACAACAACGCCATCAAGCGAATTGGTCAAAGTCGTCCGTGTTGTGGACGGTGACACGATTAATGTTGAGATAAACGGCAAGGTTGAGCCGGTACGCTACATCGGTATAGATACTCCGGAAACAGTGGACCCGCGCAAGCCAGTGCAGTGCTTTGGGGTAGAATCGTCAAAGAAAAACAAAGAACTCGTGGAGGGGAAAATGGTGCGGCTTGAGAAAGATATTACCGACCGCGACAAATATAGCCGCTTACTTCGGTATGTATGGCTCGGCGATATGCTCATCAATCAGACGCTCGTGGAGCAGGGCTTCGCTAAGTCATATTCATACCCACCGGATGTGAAATACCAGGACAGATTCGTGGAAGCTGAAAAACAAGCGCGAGACAACAAACTTGGTCTCTGGACCGCCTGTGCATCCGCATCTGCGTCAGTACCGCTAGCAACGCCGACTGCACAAGCCGCGACCGCTAACCCATCCTGCACAATTAAGGGCAATATAAGCGCGTCAGGCGAGAAAATCTATCATCTTCAAGGGTGCGGCTCATATTCCAAAACAACGATTGACGAAAAACGCGGCGAGCGATGGTTTTGCACCGAAGCGGAAGCCCAATTCGCCGGTTGGCGTAAGGCATTAAATTGCCATTAGTAAAGTTTAATGGCGACACCGCAGGGCATTAACCCTGCGGGTCGCCAGCGGCTCATGAATGTTCTGTGCTAGTTTGATCCTGCGCAGGAGCGCAGGGTATGAGGACTTAGTGATTATTGAGAGTTTAGTGGTCATCATACTTTTAATAAAATGACTGAAGAAAATAAACTGCCTTCGGAGGTTAACAATACATTGCTAAGACTTAATGAGGAGCAATTAAGGGAGTTAAATCACAAAGTCGTAGAAAGACTCAAATTGATCCGTAGAGCTAAAGGCGTTATGTCTATGGCGAGATTTAATCTTCTCGACAAGGTTTATTTCATTCATAATGGAGAAAAAAAGTTCGGTACGATCATTAGACTGAATCCTCGCTCTATAACCGTTGCCTTGGATGACGGCCACGAATGGAGAATTACGCCGGAATTTTTGACAAAAGTATGAAACAAGAGATTCTTCACAATGAATTTGCCAGAAAATATCCAAACATCGCCGGTTGGGCAGAAGATGGTACGATTGAAATTGGACACGCCGAGTGGGGCGACTCTTTTATCAGAATTATGGATGAGGGCGGCATGGTGTGGGAGGGAAAAGAAAAATACGCAACCCTAGATGAAGCCCTGCAAGACGCGGAGGGGGCAATTGCCGAATGGCTTGAAGAAAATACATAAAGAAAATGAGACATAAAGTTTGGGTTTATAATCCCTATAAGCAGGAAAAGACAATCTCCGACCAAGCGAAGTTGCGGGTGCAGGTTAGATGCGATCAGTTTGTTTTGAAGTATCTACGACCGCGCCTTGCGCGCCCTTTCGATTCAAAAAACAAAAAGGAAGCGCAATGTATTGATGTTCAGTGGAAGTGGTATAGACACTATATTCACTTCAAAGCAATTTACAAAGATTTGCGGCTCGATTCGCGCGGCTTGAATATATGGACGAGAATCTCTTTCATCTTTCGTATTTCCGGCATACGGGCAAATGGTCAAAGCTAACATATAGTGAGGGGAATTCATTGGACGAATGCCTCAAACTCATAAAAGAACTTCCGCATTTTGGAGTTGCCTGAAGGTATAGGTATCACACCAGTCATAGATGCAAAATGAATAATTGCGGCCGACATACTTCGCTACATTTTCGTGGATGAATCTGGCGATCCGGAGAAGTCATTGAAGTTGAACTTCGTGAAAAAAAGAGCTATAGTACCTCCTAGATTTATTCCGCGGTAGCTCAACGGTAGAGCAGCCGACTGTAAAGAATTGCAGCTTTCCGCCGAAAGACGGATTGAAAAACGAGGTGAATTGCTGGAAACCCTCCACCGGTTGGCGGATGGCAATCAGCAGCCGAGCTCCGACTTTACGTCGGAGAAGGTTCAGAGACTATTCCGCAAGGAAGTAGTCCCGCATTTGCGGGCCGAAGCCCCTCGCTCCTAATCCCAAACAGGAACAATGGAATGGAGATGATATAGTCCACACTACCAGTAATGGTGGAGTACGTGTAATCGGCTGGTTGTAGGTTCGAATCCTACCCGCGGAGCAGAGGGCGTGAAGGAGGCACAGTTTGCCTCTGTCGTGCCTTAACAGAGGGCTTTTTTGAGGTTCGAGAATTGTTTTGAACTTCCGAAAGCTCCAACGAAGAAATTGGTGTTGAAATGTGCAAATCCCCCCTTGAAATAATGGTTTTGGGGTTGTTTTGCCTTGGTTCGAGAATTGGATTAACCCTCGGCATCCACTCCGCCAAAAAGTTGAAAGCAGGCGTGTAGGTTGGCTCTATTCGCCCTTGCAGTACGGAGATGCTTGAAAAGGCATACGCGAGAAGCAATCGGCGTTCCTCCAAAGTCGCTTTCTCGCTCAAATAAATGTCCCGCGCTCGCAAAGCAAGTTCGTGAACGGCAATACCAACCTTGTAGTATTCGGTGTTGTCGGACTTGAGTTTATCCAGATTGCTCACCAGCCCTTCTTCCTCTGTCGTGAACTCCTTGAGTTTCTGGTCATAGAAGTCGGCAGTAATTCTCTCGTCCAATTTATCATCATACATTACTCGCTTTCTCTGTTGTACTCGCGCTAGACTGGTATTGATAGCCCGTACCTGCGTATCGTGATACTCAATCTCCTCACTGTGACTTTCTTTGAGTGCTTTTGTGAGTACTCCGAGTAATTTCTCGCTTTTTGGGGCTACTGCAACAAGGTGAGGTAGTAATCGCCCTTCCAAGTCCTCCTGACGGATGTACTGTTTTTTCTCATCCAACTGGGCTTTGCACTGCTTACAACCACCGTACCAGTGTCCCTTCTGTCGTTCCCAAGTAACGGTCTTTCCGCATGAACCGCATAACACCTTACCTCGCAACTCCGTGTGATGTTTGTTGTAATAGGGTCTTGGACGACCGCCGTTTAGTTTCATCTGAACCTCATCAAATAAATCCTTTGATACAAGCGGTTCATGTTTACCCTGATAGAGTTGTCCTTTCCAAAGAAATTTCCCATAGCAAAAAGGATTGGAAAGCATTTCGTGCATCCGACTTTTTCCTATCTTGCTACCGCTTCTATTTCGTAAGCCGAGCGAGTACATCTTGTCGGCGAGTGCCTTGACTGAGTAATTTCCAGTGGCGTAAAGGTCAAACATCTTCTTGATGAGTGGCGCGGTAAGGTCGTCAACAACATGAACTTTGTGTCCCTTCTCGCCAATGGTTTTATACCCGTGAGGAGGTTTTGTCGGAAGCCAGCCCTGCGATGCTTTTTCTTTCTGCCCTTTTCGTACTTCTTCCGAAAGATTGTTTGTATAGAAGCGAGCCATTGCTACCTTCATATCCCACACAAAATTTTCGTGAGCTCGCGTTTGGTTATTCAGCACAAAGTTTTCTTTGACGAAATGTACCTCGCGCTCATCTTCACTATGTACCCAATCGTCAATTATTGCCGCGTCTTTCAAGTTTCTTGTGAGGCGGTCAATTTTCTCGCATAGAATAATCCCAGCCTTGTTCGTACAGGCAAAAGTAAGCATCTCGCCAAGCGTTTTGCGTATCTGCCACTTGCTTGCGCTCTCCGTTACCTTGTAGGTTTTGACTATCTCAAATCCCTTTCTGTCGCTGTGTTCTTTCAGTAGCTTTTCCTGTGCCTCTAGTGAATATCCCGTCTCCTCCTGCTCTTTAGATGAAACCCGGGCGTAGATGATAGCTTTAGTTTTTTTGTTCGCGTTCATAGCTTTAGTTTAATTGTAGCGGTTTTTGCTTTGAACAGATAGCATCGGTTGTTGACATTTTTACTTAATTTTTCTGCTTCTCTCCAGCCCTGTCTCCCAAAGTATTCATAGCAAATGACGTCAAGAAACTTGGAAATAGTTTGCCGTCTTTCTTTGGCTCTCTTCTGAATAAGTAAATGCCAACCTTGTCCAAGGCGAACTTGCTTTGTGTACCTTCGCGGTTTGATTTTCAGTTTTGTTGACATTTTCTTATTACAGCTTTTGCCTCCCTCATTCGGATTTTTCTTTTTCCTCTTTACCAGATACCTATTGGGAACTTCACCTTTTAACTCCCTGCGGTAAGTTTCCAATACAGTTGCCCCTGCTGTGCAGATGAGGTCGCCCGTTGACAAGCTGTTCAGTCAGAGCGGGCACTTCCATCTACACATCAGAAGGTATTCAGTCGGTTTTTATTCAAGGGACTCACTGTGCGACCCTTGGTATCCAGATTTTCTCTATGTGCAATCCTTCCAAGCAAGTTAAAATATGAGACCAAATCGCGTAGCGTCTCGGCCGCTTCTTCAAAACTCAATTCGCGTCCGTAGTCAGTTTTTGCCAAGTCCCTAAACTCTTGAATTGTCGTGCTACTAATCATTGGAGTAAAGAAATTGCTTTAGGACTTTGATTTTTTCTACAAAGTCCTGCGGCTCAACACGTGCTTTGCGATATAAGAAATCCCTAACGAGGTCGTCTTTGCTTTTGAAGTGCTCAAAAACAAACACAACTCGTTGAGGGTCTGTTCGGTCGAGATGGTTTAGCTTTGCCCCTTGCGTTAGTGCAAAAACGGCGAGGTAAAAATCCTTTGTCCGAAGGGTATCATTGCTATTTCTTACTTTTGTCATACTCACTTCGTAAGCAAAGATTGCGCTTACAAAGTGAGAATAGAAAAATAGCCCGCTACAGTCGTAGCAGGCGTGTTACTTCTATCTATTTCTCTCTGTTTCTCTCTATTTCCGCTTTTCCTTTAGGAAATCCAGTATCTGTTTCTGGTCTATTCCCTCGCTAGCAAGGTCTCGATAACGCACAGGATTCCTGAAAAAAACGGCACTGATAGAGAGGTGCGGGAAAAATGCCCGAAGCAACATTCCGTCGAATCCCAAATCACGGAGCACTCGCTCTGTTTTCTTTTCTCCACCGTCTTGCGATGACTTTATATGCATTAACAAATCCTCTCTGGTGATACGCGTGTTCGGGTACCTGTAGATGTACGAAAAGATTTGCTCATTTCGACTATTGAAGTGCGGTTTTGATAGCTGATAGTCGTTGACCATTATCGTGCGCTCGTTCGGAAATGTAACTGTAAATGCGGGAACACTCGCTTCCGACACTCTTTTGAGTTCCTTGGCGAGCCGCGCGGACGTAACCTCTCCACTAATCTTTCTCTGCGACAAAATTGTCCCTATATTCTGGAGCGGAGTGAGCATATTCGGGCTAATAGTGAATTTCCATTCAATATCTCCTTCCTCAACAAACAAGGGATTGTGGAGGTCATCAAATTCCGGCAAAAAGCAATCAATGCCTTGATTTTCGGGGCGCTCGGCGATGTCCTCTATGAGACTTACAAAGGCACGATATTGAGCGTTTCGTGCTGGCGTTATCACGATGACGTCTTGGTCAAGTAACTCTTCCAGAAAATCGTAGAGCTTTTTATAGACCGCATACAGCACATCAAGGTCGCTGTAGTCAGCGTTTGTTTTCATTCTCAGTTTCATCTTCATTGTTAGATAGATTTTAGATGACTTGCCAAGTTTTGACAAATGTTGTCAGCGAACGTTATACTTGCTCTCAACTATGAGTGAGAAAACATATCGCATAGAAGAGGTTGCCAAAATACTCAATGTGAGTGTACGTTCAGTATTTAGGTATGTTCACGATGAGAAATTGAGGGCGACCAAAATTGGTTACTGGCGTATTACGGAGGTAGACCTCAATGCGTTTATCGCGGAGAGTGCCAATATCCGCAAGCCGAAAAAAAAGTAACCGCAACAAAATAAAAATGAGTATGAAAATGAAAACAGAGTTAGAACCTACGAAAGACGGGCTAACAAAATCAGACATCAAGCGTGTCTGTGATATTTTGCGCCGTGATGACGGCGTGGGCGCAAAGGACTACATAGAGCAATTTTCGTGGCTTCTTTTTTTGAGGGTTTTTGAGGGGGTGGAAGCACAACTCAAAGAACTTGAGGGGGCAGAGGGCAGAAAGTATAAACCGATTATTGACGCAGAGTATCAGTGGTCAGCGTGGGCAGGAAAGGACTGGAAAGACAAAGACGAACTTATTTACTTCATCAACCAAAAGCTCTTTCCGTACCTCAAAGCGCTTAAAGGCACAAAAGAGAAAGACAAGATTGGCGAGATATTCCGCGAGTTACCAGGCAACCGTATCCGTTCACCTCACAACCTGCTTGATGTTATAGAAATCCTAAACAGGATTGAAACGCACCACTTTCAGGACACTCATCTGCTTTCACAGGTGTACGAGGAAATACTGCAAGCAATGGGAAGTGAGGGTGGTTGGTCTGGTGAGTTCTACACTCCACGTCCAATCATTCGTCTAATGGTAAACATCGTTGACCCTAAACTTGGCGAGACGGTCTTTGACCCATTCGTTGGGTCTGGCGGTTTCCTCGTGGAGAGTTTCAATCAACTTTATGAAAAGTCAGCAAAGGACGTGAAAGCGTGGCGCACACTTCAAACAAAAACTTTTTACGGACAGGAGAAGAAACCCTTGCCGTTCCTTATCGGCACAATGAACCTTATTCTCCATCATATCCTCGTGCCAAACCTCATACGCTCCAATACGTTTATGGAGGACGTACACAATATGCCAGAGAGTGCCAAGATGGACGTAATCCTGACCAATCCTCCTTTTGGTGCAGAAGAAAGCAAGTCAGTCCAAAGTAACTACCCTATACAAATTGGAGCTACCGAAGGTCTCGCCCTTCAGTACATTATGAAGCGTCTCAAAAATGGTGGTCGCTGTGGTGTCATTCTCCCCGAAGGAAACATTCTTTTTGGAGGTGGTGCTATGGCTCGTATACGCCAAGAGCTTCTGGAGAAGTTCAATGTGCACAGTATTATCTCCCTCCCACAAGGTGCGTTTGCTCAAATGGGTGCAGGAGTAAAAACAAATCTCATTTTCTTTGATAAAACAGGTTCAACTAAAGAAATCTGGTACGGCGAAGTAAAAGGAAAGTTTACAAAAAAGCAGACAATGCAGGATACGAGCTTTGAAGAGATTTTTGAGAAATGGAAAAAAAGAGAAGTATCTGACAGCTCGTGGGTTGTCCCCATTGAGCAAATCAAAGAACATAACTATGATATTTCTCCAAAAAATCTGAATGGGTCTTTAGGCGAGGTACTTCTTGCTCCAAATAAAATACTTGAACAGATTGAAGGAAACCAGAAAGAGATTGATGGTGTCCTGCTTTCACTAAAGGCAATACTCAAAAAATGATTATGGAATGGAAAACACTAAAACTTGGAGAGCTACTAGATTACAAAAATGGTCTTTGGGCTGGGAAAAAAGGTGGGTTTGTTCGTGCAAAAGTAATCCGAATGACAGAGATGAAAGACAACGGAACGTACAACCTTTCTACCGCAAAAGAACTTCAAGTTGAAGAACGGAAACTGGAAACAAGGAAAGTAATCCCGAACTCTATTTTATTGGAGCGTTCTGGTGGTGGGGAGAACAAACCAGTCGGCAGAGTGGTTATTTTTGGAGATGATGTACTCAATGATGTGTATTCATTCAGTAATTTTACAACATTACTTATACCTAAAACTGATTTAGTGTATCCAAAATATCTTTTTTATTTTGTATATTTCTTTCATCTTTCTGGTAAAACTAAAAATCTTCAAAAAGCAGTAACTGGTATAAGAAACCTAGAGTTTGCAAAATATCTTGAGCAAGATGTTCCAATGCCATTCAAGAATGGTAAGCCAGACCTTGTTGAGCAGAAACGTATAGCAGATGACCTAGATAAAATCCAATTACTCCAGAAATGTACTGATACCGACATTGAAAAATCTGAAAATCTATTCAGCTCAATTGCAAGAGATTTTTTTGCAAACAAAAAAGCTGGATACAAAAAGATAAAACTTGGAGACGAGTGCGAGGTAATCAAAGGAAAATCACCGACACTAAAAACACCTGAAGGTGCGTATCCTTTTGTAGTTACAGCAAGAAAAAGACGAAGCGCGAACACTTTTCAGTTTGATGGCGAAGCGGTTTGCATACCACTTGTTTCATCAACTGGGCACGGACACGCCTCTTTGCACAGAATACATTATGAAAAAGGTAAATTTGCCCTCGCAAACATTTTGGCTGGAGTAGTACCAAAAAACAAGAATAAACTCACTACAAAATATCTGTATTACTACCTCTCGTTTTACAGAGACGAACTGCTCGTGCCTCTAATGCGTGGTGTTGCAAATGTAACAACACCTATTCAAAAGCTCAATGACGTTATGATTGATGTCCCAGAAATAACAGAACAAAAAAGATTTGTTAGTACTCTGGAGGAAGCCGAAAAGCTAAAACACTCTTTTCAGAATAGACAAATTCTTGTTCAACAGTATTTGAAATCGTCGCTAAATATCGCGTTTAGCGAAACATAAATATATGCCATATTCAGAAGATGATACAAGGGTCAAAATCATAGACCCACAAATACACGAGAACGGATGGAAGGAGGAAAATATCCTCCGCCAGTATGCTATTGCTGATGACCGCTTCTTTGTTGAGGGTGAGGACTTCAAGCGTCTACCAACTGCGAAGTATGCTGACTATGTTTTGCTTCAGAACAACGTAACAATAGCGGTACTGGAAGCGAAAGCAGAAGACGAAGACCCTCTCAAACATTTGAGCCAAGCGCAGGACTATGCGAAGCGTCTTGATGTCCCGTTCGCCTACATCTCAAACGGTAAGAGTATTTATCTTCACGACCGCCGTACTTTGAAAACCGAGGAAGTTACGGACTACCTCACCCCAAAAGAAATGTATGAGGTGTACCTTGAGTGGAAAGGATTGCGGGAACATAATCTCACCGCATTGACCTACCCTCTTCACATCAGTGCCTCACAGAAGCCGCGTGCCTATCAAGACACGGCAATTAGAAAAGTGGTTGAGAATATCACGAAAGGAAAGAAAACGACCTTGCTCACAATGGCCACTGGCACGGGCAAGACCTACACGGCTTTTCAGATTGTTTGGAAATTAGTCAAGTCAAAAACCATTTACCGCGTTTTGTTTCTTTGCGACAGAATTATTCTCCGTGATGATGCGTACGGAAGAGATTTTGCACCCTTTGGTGAAGCGCGTTGCAAGATAGAGGGCGGTGATTTCAATCAAAACAGGAGCATTTACTTTTCAACTTATCAAACACTTTTTGCGAATGACCTCTACAAGAAAATCCGTCCCGAGTTTTTTGACCTCATCATCATTGACGAGTGTCATCGCTCCCGTTTTGGCGACTGGGGTGTCATTCTTGAGTATTTCAATGATGCAAAACATCTGGGCATGACGGCAACGCCGAAACGCGAGGACAACATAGATGTGTACCAATACTTTGGTGAGCCAGTGTTTGAATACTCTCTCGGACAAGCAATTGAAGATGGCTACCTTGTGCCGTATAAGATTTACAAAATCAGAAGCAACCTGTACCGCGAAGGACTCAATGTATCGGCGGCTGAAGAAGTCATTTATGATGACGATATTGAACCAGAACAAGTCAAGGACTTTTATGAGCCGTCAGAATATGAACGGGCTATTACTATCCCCGACCAAATAGACCTACTTTCCCGGAAAGTAATTGAGATATTATACAAGACAAATGCATACGGCAAGACCATAGTATTTTGTACGGATATGGCTCATGCACAGGCAGTGAAAGACAAGCTCAACGAACTTAAAGGAAATGAGGAATACGCAACGCGCATTGTCGCCGAAGACAAGGACGATTTGACGCGCTTTCGTGATAAAGAACGACCAACGCCAGTCATTGCGACAACTGTGGACCTGCTTTCAACAGGAGTGGACATTCCACACATTCAGAACATCATCTTTATGCGTCCGATTGCTTCGCGGGTACTTTTTAAGCAAATTATCGGGCGCGGGTCGCGCCTTTTTGAGGGCAAGGGTTTTTTCAGAATTATTGATTTCACCAATGCGACACGACTCATAGACGAATGGGACATCGCACCCAAACCGCCAGAGCCACCGCAACCGCCCGAAGAACCTATCCCGCCGTATGAAAAGTTGATTGCGGGTATTGTGGTTGATAACAAAAACGAAGAACCTATTGCCAGTGCGGCTGTACGAGTAAAACTTGGACGCTGGGAGAAACTGGAGAAAACGGATGCTTATGGAGCATTTAAGATTTTCGGTTTGCCCTCCAATGACAAAGTGTGGGTAAGCATTGAGCACAGTAGTTTCAAGCGAGTGAATAAAAAATTGAAACCGCATAGTTCAGAAGCCGAGATACCCTATGAGTTTCGCCTTAAGCCGTGGAAGGCCGCTCCGAAAAAGATTACGGTTAAGGGTATTGAGGTAACGATTGACGAGGAGATTGAGGTGGAGTTTGACGGCGTGAAGCTCTCTTATGCCGAATATCGCAAATACTCAAAGGAGAAGATAGCACAGTCGGTTCATTCGTCTGATGACTTACGCGCTGTTTGGATTGATTCGCAGAAGCGCGAACAGTTTATCGCAGACCTTGAAGCGAAGCGCGTTAACATTGGGCTTATCAAAGCGATTGAAAATCTGGAGGATATAGACACCTTTGACATCATTGCTCATATCGTCTTTAATGCTCCGCTTTTGACGCGGGAAGACCGCGTGAAGCATTTTATGCGGCAAAATGCCCAGACCATAGACCAATATGGCAAAGAGATAAGTGAAGCAACCCGCGAGATACTTGAGAAATACAAGAATGGGGGCGAGGAAAATCTTTCTTCGCAAGCGTTCCAACTACCGAATATGAATGCCAAACAAGATGCCGTCCAGAAAATATACCCAGAAGGGTTGTATGGCTTCATACATAACCTCAAAGAAAAGGTTTACGCCTTTGCGGGTAGAGATTAGCAATGAAAAAGTTACTGACACAACTAGCACAATGGAAACAAAAAACACTCCAATATATTAGATACGATTACAGATTGACGTTCTGGTTGTATCTCAATAGGTGGAGAATGATTGTTTCTTTTCTCAAAAATAACCTTGACCGTATAAGACAAGGTTCATTCCTAGTAATAGCACTGATAGTAGGTTCTCTTGTCCACTACTTTGGAGGTACTGCATTTACTCAAGACATTTTGAGCAACTACCTCATTGCGTCAGGCGCAATGACAGGAGGCACTATTGCGATTGTTTTTACAATCTCTATTTTCTTGCTTCAGAACGCTTCAGATTTGTATTCATCGCAATACTTTGAGGTGTACATCCACGATTGGAAAGAGAAGTTTGTTTATTATGTCGTTATCGTCATTACTATCATTTTGCTTGGTAGCGGTCTGTATGTAGGGAGTTTAGTAAATATCACCGAGCAAGTATCTGCAAACATAGTATTTCTTTCACTCTTTGGCATAGGTCTTGTGTTTGCTTTGATTGATTGGCAATACAAGAATGTACGTCAGAAACTGAACCCATCAAATGCCATCGCTTTTTTGGAAAGTGAAGGTACACGCTTCTTGAAACGTGTGCAATATGACGCAGGAAAAATAGCTGGCATTATCCAAGCAAAGGACAACACGATAACTGAAGGAATGGCTCTTGCTACTGCATACAATCGTGCGCTTCAACCGTTCATCGCTAATCTTGATAGGCAATTGGAAAACTTGGTTGAAATATCAATGAAGCTGGGAGATAAGCAAGAAGTTGGAACAACGAAACGAGGATTTACTGCGGTCTTCAACCTTCTCACAAGATTTTTTGAGGCAAGAAAAACATCATCACTTATTCTGCCATCTGGCACGGTATTTCTGGCGGTAGAGAGCGATAGTCAAACTTTCCTGTTGCATAACTTTGAGCGACTAAATAAGGCGGGTGAAAAGTTCATCAAGGAGGGTAAAGACGAGCTGGCAACCTACATCCTTGATATTTACCGCGAGCTTGCAAAGAAAACGTTGGACATAACCTTCATCAGCCAGAGGAATGAAAATCCGATACTAGACCTTCTTGTCGGAAACCTAAGCTACTTTATTGAAAATGGACAGCGAGCTAAAAACCTAGAGGTTGTTTATAAGGGTTTGCAAGTGCTAGGTCATATTTCTGTTATGGCTTCACATAAAGGTCTCTCTTTGACATTGCACGGACTGGTAGAAAAGATAATGAGCATTGCCATTTACGGTTTGTCCCAGAAACAAACTATCGTTGTAGACCTCTGTTCAACGACATTCCTTCGTATCATTGGAGCTTTATTTATGAGTACTCACATTGATAGGCGGGTTCATACACGCGATGCTTTGAGAAACATTGCGACCATTTCTAATCACATAAACAGCTTCATCAAAGCAGGTTTGCTTCCAAACGATATATCAACACGCTTCAGTTTGAGTAAGGGTTACGATGAGTTTTACACCGTTCTCAATACCATAATGAACCGCTATGCTGAACTCACAGAGACACGCGACAAAGAGAGATACAGAAGCGACCTTGTTGATTTCTTTGACGAATTGAACAGAAGTTTACGCACGTTATCAGAGACAGTAAAGAGTTGCGATACAGTTCTTACTGATAGTATTGGTCGTCTCCTTTTCAACGTGAACAACCTCATTGTTGACCTTATACTAGAAGCTGATTTTACTAAAGAAAAAAAGGAGCTAGAAAGCCACTTGAGTTGGAATGTTCATCTTCCCGGCTGGTTCGCCCATCACGCGGATAAGTTTGACGGTGGTTCAAATCCTTTTCATACGCTTACCGATAGCGTTGCAAAGACAGGGATACTGATAGCAGTGCGACTTGAGAATAAAAAACTGATAAAAGCGTGTGTTGACGCTCTGTACTCCCTAACTAAAAGTACTCTTGAAAAAACTACTAGCGGATATGGATATGATGAGCCACGAGTACTGGAGAAGGCGTGCTACCTTGGTATTCTTGCTCTCAAAAAAGGTTGGACAGATATAGTTTCTGACCTAAAAGTAAAAATACTGGAGTTTGAGGCACTGTACTTTGCTAAACATTTGACTAAACTTCCTACTGGTTTGCCTGACGGATTTGACCCGCGCAATCACAACATTATGGGATTGCCACATCACGACCAACTTCTTCGTGAGTTGTGGCGTTGGCAAGACGGCTATGAACGAGAAAGCCAAAATAGTCTACTCCGAATAAGAGATGACGCCGAAGCGATGATGTATGAAGTGGTTGAGCGTATTGATATTGATAGGTTTATTTTTGAGGTGTGGGGAGTGTTCACTGCTGACAGCCCATTTGAAAGAGAGTTGGAGTTGAAATGGGCTCGCGAAAAACTGATACGCACCCTCAAGAGAGTAGGGGTAGTGAAAGGCAGTCCAAGAAGTTGAATGTCCTGTAAGTGGAATTATGGAACATAGGAAAAAGTGCTATATGAGAGATGTTTTTGAAAAAATGGAAGAAGAAATATCTGTGGACAAACGAGCTTCTGCAGAGCGTCTCTTTTCTGCCCTTCAAGACCTCATCCTTTTGAGGTATCAAGCTTTTATCACCATAAGCGCAATAGGATTTGCAATTGCTGGCGTAGTTTTAACTGTCAGAAGTGAGATGATTGAAAACAAAATACTAGCAGTAATCGCTGTCGCAGGACTCGTAGTTATATCGCTCTTGGGATTTGGCCGTTGTCTTTACATTATACGCAAAGATATTGGCGGCATTGCGAGAAGATTGAAGGATTTACCAAAAAAGAAGTGGGGACAACTACAAGCAAAACCTGAGTTCTCGGCAGACTGGTGGCCAGAAAGTTTGTTTGCGCTACTCATATTGTTATTGATACTTTTTGCCTTTTCATTTTTTTGAATATAGGATTTCAGCTTTCTTAATGCTAACGGGAAAAACTGAATTGTTCCATTACTTTGAAGACTTGAATGGACTTTTCTTTGACTGATACTTCATCATCATAAACCATAAGCATCTCCATTGAGCGGTGGCGGCTGAACTTACGTACATCCCGAATGCTCATGTATTTGAGTAACTCGGTGATGTAGAAGTGGCGAAAGCCATGCACTGTCTTTTCAATCCCCAACTCATGTAGGAGAGCTACTATTTCCCGTCTCACGGTCATAGTAGTCATCCGTTCGCTCGGACGGTTTCCGATGCTTCCAAAGAGTGCGCCGTCTGTAAGGTTGCTCACTCGTAGATACTCTTTGAGCGCCGTAATCGTTGCGGGGGCAAGATAAATCGGTTCTTGGTCATCTTCGCCCTTACCCTGAATGAATGCGACCTTACGCGCTAGGTCAATATCCTCAACATCCAACCGCACCACTTCTATCTGTCGCAACCCTTGAAACGCCAGCAATGAAAACAGCGCGCGTAAGCGGCTGTTCCTTTGCGTGTTAGGGAGATATTTGAGCTTTACTCCTAGCAAGCGTATTTCTTTGTCAGTTAGTCCTTCGCGTCTATGCTTTTTGCTTTGTCTAAACTGCCTCACACCAAGCGTCATATCAAAAGGTAATTTGCCTCGCCTTGTGAGCTCCTTGAGAAAGACCCGAGCCGTAGCAAGGTATTTATTTTTTGTAGAGATACGGTAGTCAGTCCTATGTTCAAGGTATCGTTTGAAGTTAAGATAACTTTGCTGATTGAAGCCATGCGCATCAAGGTATGAAATGAAAAGACCTACCCTTGCGGTGTAGTCCTTTCGTGTCGCTTCGCTTACATCCAGTCCGTCAAAGATGTTTTCTGTTTCTGCTTGCGGGTCGTTCGCAAGCCGTAGTGTGTTTTTCATTTGAGTTTCAATTTCTTAAAGTATTCATCCTTTCCTTTTGGATTGAGCGCTTTCTGCTCGGCGGTAAAGAAATCCTTTTTCGTTTTTCCTTTTGCTCGTCCGCTTTTTGTGTGAACATCAACTGCAAACTCTGGGATTTTCCTCAACTTCCCCTCACTTAATTTATCAATAAAATGTTGACAATGGTCGGCTTCACGTGATTTTACCTCACGGCACAGAAATAAAACCGCCTTCGTGATGAAGATGCGGTTTTTATAGTCCTCCTCGTTTTTGACACTCTCATTATTCCAAAAGAAAGCCCCTCGCATCGCACCTACTACCACTGCCGCCATTGGACTTGCAATATCCTCAACGCTGATTACCTGTAATCGCTTCCACAGATACTTTGAGTATTTAGGGAACAATTCCAGTGAAAAATACAACGCACTTTCCTCATCTCCTCGCCTGATTGTCTTCTGGACGGCCGACACTACCTCATCTAGCATATAGCCGTTCTTGGTTCGTGGTTTGTATTGTTCAAAGAGTATATCTTGCATACTACATACTAATTGTCTGACAGAATAAGTTTGTTTCCTTGACTGTTTCCATTCTCGTAGCAAGCCCAATTACTACTACCGCCCAAGATTTTACCGCCGAGTTTCTCGCACTTTTCCTTTATCGTTTGCATACTAGTTGAACCGCGAGTCGGAGCAGGTACATAATTTGTAGGATATTGCGGTGTGTAGGTAGGTTGAGGAGTAGGGATAGATACAGGAGAGGGCTGGATTTGCGTATTTTGAGCATTTACAGTAGGTGTCGGTGCGGGGGTGTAGTTGATATAGGCTGAACCTTTTGCTGTTCCTGTAATTGCGCCAGTTCAGTTTGCAAAGCGTCTATCCGAGCCATGAGCAGGGAGATAATAGTTTCGTACGCCATCATCAACTGCTGACGCGCTTCAAGGTCGGTGAGAGCGTGTACACTTGGAGAATAGGCAAACCCTAAAAACATGAGGGAAAGAAAGCCGATGCGTAGCTTGTTTATGTGTAGAGGTCTCATGTGTTTTTTACTATCTTGCAGTCGTTAATGATGACATTCAGGATTAGAAAACCAGACAACGTTCCTTCCAGTGTCAGTTGTTCGCCCTTTGATACTGAAGCCAACGCAGTTTCATCTTTCTTTGAGAACATACACTGAACGCTCTTAATGCTGTCTCGTCCCTTTAGGGAGATGTAAGGGGTATCAAGAATATCTTTGCCTATTGAGTCAACGACGCCCGATACCTGTACCAAGTTATTTTCGTACTTCGTATCTGCGGACACCTGATTGTCCTCGTACTCTTGAAGCAATTGCCGCGCCGAAACTCTAATCGCTTCTCTTTGTGGCGGTGTGGCCGGAGTGCTAACTGCGCCAGTCGGCGCTTGTGGGTTGCTATTACTGCTTGAACCAATAACATACAGGAAAGCAACGATGACAACGGCAACGAACCACACTCTTTTGTAAAACGGCTTCTTTTTTTGTTCTTCCATAATTGAAGTATTAACCTGCAAAATAAAATCGCCCCGACATAGGCGATAGTCGTGGCGAGGTTTTGAATACACAAAGCCCGCCACAGGAGGGCTTGCGCCCCTATAGGAGTTTCCCCCTATAACGTTAGACACGCCCTATGACGGGTTTTCTGTGTCTAACGATTTTTGACCATACCTTCTGAAAAAAGAACCAAAAGGGTTAGGTCGTGGGATATTTAGTTGTGCCTATAATAATAGTAGCAGTTTAAGCCCTATTTGGGAAATGCCCCCTGTGGACATATTTTACAAACTTTTTTAACATTCTACGCCTTCCCCAAAGTCAAGTTTTCCATCCTTTGTGGTCGCCACTAACTTATTCGCTTGACTGACTGTTGCCATGCCTACGCGTATCAAAGCGTCAGCAACTTCCTTTCGCTTCGCTTCATCAATTGGCTCACGAGATGTTTCGTCTGTGAACCTCACTTTTGGATTAAATCCGAAAATATACTGCAACCATACAAGAACATCTTTACCTTGACCTTTTCGGAGTAGGTTCATATAAAAAGAGTGCATTACATCTGCGTGACGCTCACGACTTTCATAGGCGATTTTCTTTTCTACTTTATCCCAGAAACCCTTGCGTTTTTTCCAGTCGGAGAGTGTTGCTACATCTACTTTTAGCTGACCTGCCAATTCTTGCTGGGTTTTTGGCGAGCGAAGCATAGATGGAGTGGCAATCCATTCAATAAAAATGAGGTATTCTGCCTCTTTAGCAAAACCGTTCCCTGATTGTGGAGTGTGTATAGGGTTGGCGGGTTTTGGCAGGGATTTTGTACCTTTTTGAACCTTGAGGGTCGTAGTGTCTGGTGTGTGTTGAATGGCTTGCGGAGTATGTTTGATTTTTTTCTTGATTTTCGGAGTTTTCGGATTTTCTGACTGCGCGATACCATCGCTTGTTTTGAGAGCGCGCTTCTGTAAAAACTCTTGTAGATTGATTGGTTGCTTGGTCATGGATAGTTTTGTATGCTTAAGATGTGTGAGGTGTTACTGTGCAAGAGCTATAAGGTTACCTATAGTTTCTATGTGGTATGCTGGATTGCTGAATATGGTTTGCCAGTCAAAAGTTCTAAATGCGTCCCGCCAAGCGAGCCTAAAAAGGATAAACAAATTGTTCCTTGTCATTATCAAGCATGAAATGGATCACTGCTAGCGACATTGCAAACTGGGCGAATACGCAGCAACGGCATTGCCAAGACACGATGCCGGAACTGGTAGGACGCCTCATCTTAGCTCATACGGCGAATGCCGTTGAGGAGTTCGACTTTCCTAGTGGCAACAGCGTCGCCATGGGCGGATGGGACGGTCGACTCAAGACGCCGGTAAACTCTCTGTTCTTTCCGACTGGCGCGTCCGGCTGGGAGATCGGGACCGAGAAATCGGCGCAGACCAAAGCCGAGGCCGACTATGTCAAGCGCATCGCTGATCCGCTCGGCATGACCGCGCATGGCACGACATTTGTCTTTGTCACTCCGCGCTCCTTCCCCAAGCGCAATGCATGGAAAACAGCAAAGAAGGCCATGGGCACATGGAAGGATGCCAAAGTGATAGCCGCCGATGCGCTTGAGCAGTGGGTCGCGATTACTCCGGCTGTGGGCTTGTGGCTCGCGCGTCAGATCGGGAAGGTCGTATCGAACGGCATCCGCAACCTAGAGGCGGTATGGGAGGAATGGTCAATCGGGACGAAGCCGATCATGACACCGCAGCTCGTAATCGGAGGGCGCACGCGCGATGCCGAGTCCGTGCAGAAATGGATCGCTGAACGACCGGCGATCCTTGAGGTGCAGGGCGATCACCCGGACGAGTCGTATGCATTTTTATACGCAGCAATCGCTACGCTCCCTGATACGGAAAAGGCACAGGCATTTGCACGATGTGTGGTCGTGGAAAACAAGACGGAGATGCGTCAGCTGGTGCAGGCATTCCCGAACTATCCGCTGATTATCGCTGGCCCGGGAGAATGTTTGGACGGCGCTCATGCTGCCGTGGCCAAAGGCCATCATGTTTTCATAAGCATGGATGCGACCGTGGTCGGCATCCACAATGTGCTCCGGTTGGCACGACCGCAACGCAGTGTCGTTGAAAAACTTTTGCACGAAGGGGGCTTGTCTGAAGCCGATGCTCTGCGAATAGCGCGAGACTCAGGGCGTAGTATTCCGGTGCTCCGCCGTCATTTATTTCAATCAAATGCGGTGAGCGCACCTGCATGGGCGAAGGATGAGTCCGCGAAGATCCTCTTGCCAGTATTGTTTGCGAACGCATGGGACGAGCACAAGGATGGTGATCGCCAAATTATTGAGACCCTTACGGGCAGGGGCTACGATGCATTCGTTAAAGAGCTTACCCCTTTTTTATCAATCGACGACGCTCCGGTCCGCAAGGTCGGCAGCGTATGGATGACCAAATCTCCCCTCGATACGTGGTATCTTCTTGCACCCCATCTCACGCAGGGTCAGCTGAAGCTCTTTGAGACGGCTCTGCTCTCGGTGCTCACGAAGACCGATCCCAAATACGAGCTTGAGCCGGAGAAGCGGTGGGCAGCTGCTATCTACGGCAAAGCTAACCCGTATTCCGAATGGCTGCGGACCGGCTTTGTCGAATCATTAATGCTAATCGCGGTACACGGTAGCCAATCTCCGAGTCTTGCTTCGGCGCAAGAGTTTGCCGATCACATCGTTCGCACTGTTTTTACGAACGCGAGTAGCTGGGAGGCGTGGTCGTCGCTCAAAGAAGCGTCTCCATTACTCTCAGAGGCTTCGCCGGATACATTCATGGAAGCTCTTGAGGGTTGGATTGCAAAGCAACCGAGCATTTTTCAAGACCTTATGAAAGACGATGTGCGAGGCATCGTGGGAGAATGCCGGCACTCTGGACTGCTGTGGTCTCTTGAAGGCATCGCGTGGAGTACGGAATACTTCGCGCGTGCCGTGAATGCTCTTGCCGAATTAGCAAACATCGATCCATGCGGAGGGTGGAACAATCGCGCGGTCAACAGTCTCGGCGAGATATTCATGCCCGGGTTTCCGCAGACCCACGCGCAACCGAAGGAACGTCTCGAGGTTCTGAGGCAGCTTATCGCCAAATATCCCAAGCTCGTTTGGAAATTCGCGGAGGATTACTATGGTGGAGGCACTATCAGCGAATCGCACCGCTTTCGCTGGCGCGAGACCGGAGGTCAACGCCGAGGTCTCGAACAGGAGACGAATGCCGAATACAAAGAATATCTGAGAGGATTGTTGCCGATGCTGCAGAACCTTGCCTGCGCCCGAGAGAATGTGGTCGCTTCGATGGATGAGTTTATACGCCTTCCCGTCGATACGCGCGAACGACTTCTCACCACCATCGAAGCACTGGACCCCACCACCTTCTCGAAAGAAGAGAAAGATTTATTGCTTCAGAAAACGCGAGAGGCTCTGAATTGGATTAATAGCTACGACGAAGAAGATCGGAGCGTCCATGTGTCTGGCCTCAATCTAATATTGGAAAAGTTTGCACCCGCTGATGTCATCGAACGTGTCGGTTGGCTATTGAGTAACCCTTGGCCGCGTTTGCCTCAGGGAGAGCCGAAACAATACGATGCCAAAGACATGTCCGTGAAAGAGGCACAGAAAGCTGCGGCTCGGGAAGTTCTAGACACTGCGCCGGTGGAGAAAATCCTGGGATTCTCCAGCACCATTCAGTACCAAGGCGTGCTTGGTCATGCGCTTGCAATGGCTGTACGTGACGATCAGGAGGACGAGACGGTGTTGACCGCACTTCTTGCACGAACGAAGGACATGCCTCTGCTCACGCGAGGATATGCGATGGGTCGCGTGGAGGCGGTGGGTACTCAATGGGTAGATATGACGATTGAGCGTCTGAAAGCAGAAGAGGGTTATTTGCCCGAAGGTTGTGCATTGCTTTACTTCGGCTTGCCCGAATGCGCAGAGACATGGGCCGCGGTCGCAGCCCGAGGCAAGGAGGAGGAAGCTGCGTACTGGAAGCAAGCGAGCGGTTACTCTCGCGCGGATAAGAACACTGATGCTCCGATTGCGGTCGAAAAGCTTCTTGATGCCGAGAGGCCGTTCGCAGCGCTTCAAGTCGCCGGTAGCCCGGATGTCGACATCCCGAGCAAGCTGCTACAACGTCTACTCCAAGAGATTCTAAATGCACAGGACAAAAAGACGCTCGGTGACGTCATGGACGAATTTCACCTCGGACATGTGTTTCGGCAACTGTACGAAAAAAACGAACTCTCAATCGATGAAATGGTTAAGCTCGAATGGCCGTTCGCGGCTCTGTTCGACGAACTGAAGCGATACACATCTACGCCGATGGCTCTTCACCGGGCGTTGCAGACTGATCCTGCTTGCTTTGCCCAACTCGTCAGCTTTATTTACAAACGCGACAATCGAGCGGAAAATCCGAGCGAAGAAGACGTGAACGAGGAGATACGTGAGCGCAGGGCACGGGTCGCACATGAGGTGCTAGATTCTTGGTACCTCTTGCCCGGCCTCAAAGATGATGGGAGCGTGGATGAAAAAGCTCTATCGGATTGGATCACCGCGGCCCGGAAACGATGTGAAGAAACTAATCATGTCATCGGCTGCGATCTGCAAATCGGTTTTATCCTTGCTCATGCGCCAGCGGACCCGGACGGCACATGGCCACATACTACCGTTCGCAACATCGTTGAACAACTCAACAACCAAACCATCGATGATCACATTCAGAACGAGATTTACAACAGCCGAGGTGTAACATCGCGCGGTCTCAATGATGGTGGCAACCAGGAGCGAGCGTTGGTCGAAAAATACAAGAAGCTGAGCGAGGCGGTGAAGGTGCGTTGGCCGCGCACTGCAACGCTCCTGCGCTCAATAGCGAAGTCTTATGAGCACGAAGCGAAAGGTCACGACGTCGAATCCGACCTCCAGGATCTTCGTTGGGGTTAATCATTACCTGTATGAAAAACAACGCGCACTTGGGAGAGACAAAAGAGCAGCGACTCAAGAGGTTTACGGAGAATCACCCATACGAAGTGGTCGCCACCATCACCAACTCAATGGCGAATAATGGGACTGTTGCCGAACTCAATAATTGAACTGAAAACAAGGAGATCGATTTCGTCGGTCTTGAGCGAGGCTCAATCTCTTTGTCTTTGAT
>Ga0155568_130_pt1 | contig 14423 bp, 8 predicted proteins | sample RifCSPhighO2_12_FD_107225 | JGI IMG/M metagenome (GOLD analysis project Ga0155568, IMG submission 107225) | Candidatus Uhrbacteria bacterium RIFCSPHIGHO2_12_FULL_47_12
TATCGTCCTCTTGAGCGCCAAGCGTACTTCTTACCAAAATCCGCATTGAGTGGCGCAACGACATACACATTAACGCTTTCAACGGGTGTGAAAGCAGCAAACGGAGTTGCTCTTGCATCAGCTGTAACGCGTTCCTTCACAACAGGGGTAGCGGATAGCACAGCGCCATCCATTTCCTTCATGAACGCAGATGATTATTCCATCGCGATTACGTTCTCGGAGCCGATGAATGCCGCAAAAGCAACAGATACATTGAATTGGTCAACATCCGTCATTAATCCAGCCGTTTACAATGTATTGAAATATGGAGCTGCAGGATTCAACGTAAGTTCAGCTGGAACAGCCGTTGCTTTGACGAGTGCTCAATTTAAGTATGACGCTGTTACAAACACGGTCGTTATTTCTGGCTTGAGTTTGACTGCAGCAATCGGTCAAGAATTGTATGTGTCCATGGATATTTCTGGAACACCATCAAGTGGTGCACAAATCGCTCTTGATTTGTCCGGAAATGCGATTACATCTGCAGGAAACTCCTCACGTGCAACGTTGAAAAATAGCGCGACAACAAAAGGTGCGCTTGGACCAATGGCCTCTTCAACGGATGCGTCAACAACGGCTGGACAATTTATTCCAACCAACTTCTCAACCAACACCTTCGGTTTCGCTCCGCCAGTTGAAGTGAAGCCAATGACAACAGGTGCGGGAAAAATAACAACATACGCTGCCCGTATCCCAATTTCCACTCAAATTGCAGCTGGCGGAACAGCTGTTCTGACATTTCCAGCTGGGTTTGATGTTTCTCTCGCAAGCCAAGATATCAATCACCCAATGCGTACAGACTTGAATGGTCCGGGCTCCGGAACGATTACATTTAGGTGTTTAACAAATGTTGCAGGTGGAAAATCTTGTGCATCAGGCGCAAACAGCGATGATACGGGCGCTGCTCAAGGTGGACTTGCCGATGACGGAGTTGTTGTAAACACAGCAGCCAGATCTGTTACGGTTTATCTTTCCGCGGCAACAAACAGCACAGGACATGATTTTCTTGAGATTTTTCTTGCTGGAATCAAGAACTCAACTGTTCCAAAAGATTCCTCAACATCTGGTTATACGGTTGACATTAAGACAAAGAGCTCAACAACGGTTCATGAGTCTTTGACCTCCGCACCATTCTACATTCAAGGTGTAACAGGAACCGCTTACACATTGACCGGAACCATCACAGCAACATCGAACGACCAAACGGGAACCATGAAGGTTTTCCTCATGTCTCCAATGACGGGTCCAATGGAAACAACCTCCGCAGATTTTGCTAGTGGTGCAACGGCAGCGTTTTCGTTCACAAACTTGTCAGCAGGGGACTACATGCTCATGACAGAGCAGTCGATTACGCTTGGAAACCGTGAGTATGCAGGAAAAACGTTTCCGGAACGCGTTGTCATCAGCGAAGCGGCAGATATTGCAAACAGTGGAGATAATGACGATACCATTCCTTACAACTTCACCCTTGCAAGTAACACAAGTGGAATTCCTGTCACCATCTCTATTGATGGACCTAGTGCAGAGCCGGTAGATGTTTTTGCGATGTCCCCTTCAGGATTCAAAGTCAAACAAGTTACGCTTGATTCAAATGCAGGTGCACAAAACGTCACTCTGTATGTTCCTGCTACAGGAACATATCAAATCGGTGTAGGTCCTCAGATGCCAAAAGGCATTATGAGTGGTCCGCCTCCTGCTCCGTCTTACTTACCACCACGTCCGATTGAAGTTAAAGCTACTGCAGGATCGCCTAATACATTTGTGGAAAATAGCGGAACGGCAAATGATGGAACATTGGTCTTCACTCTCACAGCTTCAAACAAATCAATTAAAGGACTCGTTCAAGACGCTGCTGGAAAAGTGATGGCAAACGCTGAAGTTTTTGCCTACTCACCAAATGGCGGAATGGGAACACGCGCACAAGCAGATTTGGCAGGTGCGTTTACCTTGAACGTTGTGGACGGAAGCTACATTGTTGGAGCATTCATTCCAGGTATGCCGCCTTCAAAGGAAGTTGCTGTGGCGGTTACTTCACATGCAACCACTTACCTGCTCATCAATGGCGCAACAACAGCCATCACACCAGCGGCAGCGGCAACATCGTTTATTCTCAAAGTTGCAAAGCCTGATTACACGATTTCAGGAACGGTGACGGACGGAACAAACGTTATAACGGGCGCATCTATTTATGCTTACAGAACAGATGCTCCTGGACACGCCAACGCACAAACAGATTCTTCTGGAAATTACACACTCTATGTGAGCACCGGAACATGGAAAGTTGGAGTATTCGTGCCACAATACGGACAACTCACAGAAAAAGACGTTGTGATTACAACAGCAAATGCGACAAGTCAAAATTTTGCTCCTTCTTCGACGGGAACATTCTATTCCGTATCAGGAACCGTGACATCAAACGGTGCTGCTGTTACGGGGGCATTCGTTCGTATCATGGGAAATGCCACGTTTAATGAAGCTGTTACGGGAGTAGACGGAACCTACAGCGTGAAAGTCCCGTCTGGAAATGGATATGTCGTGCGCGCGTTTGTTCCTGGTGTAGGAGATACACCGGAACTCGCTGCCTTTAACGTGACGGCAGACGTAACAGGAAAAGATATCACCGTTGGAACATTGAATACAGTAACTTTCGTGCTTTCAACCGCCGCAACTGCCATGATTGAAGCGTTCACATCAGATGGACGAGGAAATCGTATTCAAATCAATAACACAACATCCGGAACGATGTCATTGCCAAACGGTGATTACACCATCCGCGCAAACATTCAGGGAGTAAACATTGGTCTCACAGATATCGCAGCGACCAGTGGATCAACAGTTTATAGCTCAACAACAGGAATCGTAACGGTGAACGGAGCAGAATCCCTTACCATTACCCTTCCAACACAAAGAACGATTACGGGAACCGTTCGTGATAGTGCAGGACTTTTGGCTGATGCGTGGGTTGAAATCAGTAGTGCAACATCTGGAATCCGTTTTGGAACAAAGAGTGATGTAAATGGAGCCTTTACGCTTAAGGTGGCAGATTCAGCAACCGCTTATCGTCTGAACGCCATGAAGCCAGGATATTTCCGTGAGCCAAGCTCCCTTACCGTCAATGGATCAGATCCAGCGGCACAGGTCCTCACGTTAACATCCGCAACAACAACCATTACCGGTCAAGTTCTGGTTGGATCTAACCCTGTCGCAAACGCCTTCGTACGTGCGGAAAAACAAGGAGGTGGATTTGCAGGAACACAGGCAGATGCAAGCGGAAATTATACGTTGTCTGTTACGTCCGGCGTTTGGAGTGTTTATGCTGTCGGTCAGGGATATGCAGAAAAAGCATTTGCTTCAAACCCAATTGACGTCACTGCTGGATCCGTCACAGGAAAAACTATTACGCTGTCAACGACCGTGACGCTTGATCCACCAAAATCGAAGTCCATTACGCCATCCTCAGGAGGAACCTTAGAAGATACAACCGCAGGAATTTCCTTAAACATTCCAGCGAATGCCTTTGGTTCCGTTTCTGAGGCTGCATCACTTACTTCGACAGAAACAAGCAACATCCGCCGAACAGATTCTGCAAGACCTGTTAAAGGAATTGAAATTAAAGCGACGGATTCAGACGGAAATGCGATTACAACATTGAATAATGACGCGACCGTCGAAATGACGTTAACACAGGCTGAGCTTGCTGCAACGGCTTCTGACTCAGACGCATCCATCAACACGATGGCGGAAGTCGACAAGTTGCGTATGGCCTACTTTGACGAAACAACCGCGAACTGGGTGACTCTTGAAACGACAAGAACATGTGAAAACGCAAGTGGTGTCGTGATTACAGATGCAACGGCATTAGACACTGCCGTAGAATTTACAGATAATTGTGCTGTACTCAAAATTGCTGCGCTCACAGATCACTTTTCTCTCTACGCCCCAGTTGTCTCAACAAGTTCTGAAGCCCCATCAACTCCAAGTGGATTTGCAGGATCTTCAAATTCTACATCTTCCGTAAACTTGTCATGGACTGTCGTGTCGGATGCAACTTCATATGATATTTATCGAAGTAGTTCATCAAGTGGAACATTCACACGTCTTGGAAGTGAACCAACAGTCAGTTCTGGATCAACGGTCACATATGCCGACACAGGTCTCACATCTAGCACAGCATATTATTACAAGATCACCTCATTAAATACTTCGGGCGAATCCGCTTCGTCGAGTGTGATTTCCGTCATAACAGTAGGCGCAAGTGGTGGAGGTGGTTCATCAGGTCCTGTCACCCTTCCATCAACAACTACAACGACTACGACAACAACAACCGTCGCACCAACGACAACAACACCTGTCGCAGCTGCACCAAAGGTTGCTGAGGTTGTAACGGTTAAAGCAAGTCCGGTTGCACAGTTGATTCAAAATCCCGCAAAGGCGAGTGAACTTATCGCTGCGCTTGGCCTTACAACCAAACCAGCAGACGAAAAGAAATATTCAGCTCTCATAAAGTCTGATGCTCTCGCATTCAAAGTGAAATTAACCGCTGAGCAACAGACCACGATTACAAACTTCGTCACATACGGTGCCTCTGCCGAAACCGTAAAACTCGGTGCGGGTGAACGTCGTGCGGTCGTTCGTGATTATCTTGAGACCGTCGGACGCTCAGAAGTGATCTGGGAAGATGTCCAGCGCATGGCAACAGGTCAAAAATTAGTCAATCGCAATTTGGCAAAAGAACAAGCGCAAGTAAACCGTGTGCTCGCAAACTTTAAGCACATGGTTGGCCACGCGCCAAACTTTAAAGTGCCAGCAGAAGATATCGCTTGGAACACCATGATGTATCGCATCCGTTTTCCACGTGATCTTACTGTAGAAAAACAAGGAATCGTAGAATTCAAAGGGCTCTACAAGCGCAATCCAAGCACACCAATGGAATGGTCCATTGTGCGCGCTCTCGGATACGCCTTGAAATAAGGGAAAGAAAACATCTCGCCTCGGCGGGATGTTTTTTTCTCTGTGTCTCTCTGTTATACTTCTTTCGTATGCAGCTCTATAACACTCTCACCCGATCAAAACAGGAATTCAACCCAATTCAAAACAAACGCGTCGGTGTCTATTCCTGTGGCCCAACTGTGTATTGGTTTGCGCACATCGGAAACATGCGCGCGTTTCTGTTTGCGGATCTTTTGTGCCGGGCGCTTCGGATGAATGGGTACGCCGTCGAACAAATCATGAACATCACAGACGTTGGGCACCTCACAGATGATGCAGATGAAGGGGAAGACAAGATGATGGTTGCCATGAAACGGGAGGGAAAAACCGCGTATGACATAGCGGAATTTTACGCGCAAGCGTTTTTTAAGGACCTCGAGGCACTCAACATCACACCAGCTTCAAGATACCCTCGAGCAACGGAACACATTGCCGAGCAGATTGAAATGATCGAAGCACTCGAGAAAAACGGATTCACATATCAAACAAGTGATGGAATTTATTTCGATACCTCGAAGCTCGCAGATTACGGTCGACTCTCGGGACAGAAGTTGGATGAGAAACAAGCAGGCTCTCGCGTCGACATGGGGGAGAAAAAAAATGCGACGGATTTTGCGTTGTGGAAATTTAGTCCCACAACAGGCTCGGGAAATACAAAAAGGCAAATGGAATGGGAATCTCCGTGGGGAATTGGTTTTCCTGGATGGCACATCGAGTGTTCAGCCATGTCGAAGAAATATCTTGGTGTGCCGTTTGATATTCATACAGGAGGGATCGATCACATCGCGGTTCATCATGAGAATGAAATTGCACAGACAGAGGGGGCGGAAGGGAAGCTTGAGGCGAATTATTGGATGCATAACGAGTTTATTACGGTTGATGGTGGCAAGATGTCGAAGTCGCTTGGAAATGTTTATACGATCGAGCAGCTTGTCGAAAAAGGCTTCGACCCGCTCGCGTTTCGATATCTTTGTTTACAAGCGCACTACCGATCGAAGCTGAATTTTACTTGGGAGTCTCTCGAAGCTGCACAGAATGCACTGAATCGTCTTCGAAGTACTATCCGAGAATGGGACGCACCTCTAGCCCCCTCTCTCTTCGAGGGAGAGGGCGGGGGGAGAGGGATCGCGCTCGAAGCGCGCTTCTCCCAAGCGATCAATGACGATTTGAATACACCCGAGGCTCTCTCAATCCTATGGCAACTCGTCGACTCCGACTATCCAACTTCCGCAAAAGCGGAATCACTCTTGAAATTTGATCAAATTCTCGGTTTACACCTCGATCAGTTTATCGGGAAGTCCGTCGAGATTCCTCCCGAAGTACAGAAGCTTCTCGACGAGCGCGCGCATGCTCGCACAGAAAAGAACTGGAGTGAATCCGATCGTCTGCGCACAGAAATTGAGGAACGCGGATTTATCGTTGAGGATAAACCAGAAGGACAGAATGTGCGAGAAATGTGATACAATATCTGTGTTATGGATCCGATCCCTGCAGCAAAAAAAGAACAACCGAAAGAAGTTGTTCAGCCACAATCGGAAGGTGTTGTTGAACAACCATCCGCACCGGAAGTTTCTCCGGTTGTTGAGGTTGAGGGAAAAGGCGTAGAGGTGGCAGAGGTCACAGAGGCGACAGAGGCAGCAAAGACGGCAGAGGAAGTAAAAGAACAAGAGCAGATGGTTGAGCAGCCGCAAGTTGTTGAACAAACACCTCCGTCACCACCGCCCACACCAGTCGTTGTCGCAAAACCTGTCAAAGATCGTTTCACACAAGAGTTGGAAGAAGTCCTGGAAGAGGATTTGAAAGAACTGTACATGGCCATGCCGAAAGAAAAACAGGCGGAGTTTCGTCAGAAAGGCGAAGAAACCCTTTCGGCCGTTCGTGAGCTTGTGCGCGCCGCACATGTCAATGTCAAAAAAATTTTTCAATTGATCCGCGACTGGCTTAAAATGATCCCAGGCGTGAATCGTTATTTTCTTGAACAAGAGGCAAAAATAAAAACAGACAAAATTATTTTGGTCTCGGAAGAAGAAAAGAAACGTGGATCACAACTTTAATGTGATGCTTTTCGCCCTTGGCTTTGAAACCGAACAAGCAACCCCGCCTGTCGTGAGTGCCACGGCCGGATTTGATTTAACCTACGCATACATTATTTTTGCGTTCCTTGGTGTTGGGCTTGTGGTCGTGGCCGCCCTTTACGCGTACCGGTATTTTTTGCGCACCTTTACAAGAGTTCGCAGTAAAACATTTGAGAAAATCATTTTACAAGTGACGCTTCCAAAGTTTCGTCACGAAGAAGAAAGTCAACGCGGACCACAAAAAGAACAGGTGCATGAGGCGATTGCCGCTGCAGAAACGTTTTTTGCCGCGATTGGTGGACTCAAAGCCGAAAAAGGATTTCACGCATGGTTGCACGGCAGAAGCGACGAATTTTCGTTTGAGATTGTTGTGCAAAAAAAACTCATCAAGTTTTTTCTTGTGGCTCCGGCACGTCTGAAAGAATTTGCCGAGCAACAAATCAGTTCGGCATTTCCGTTTGCCCACGTTGAGGAGGTCGAAGATTATAACATCTTTCATCCGCAAGGCACCATTCTTGGAAGTTATCTTGCGTTTAAACGCGAAAGCGCATTTCCGATCAAGACATACAAAAAGTTGGATAAAGACCCATTGAACGCCCTCACAAACGTATTTTCAAAACTCCCAGAAGATGACGGAGCGGCGTTTCAGTTTATTGTGCGTTCTGCGCGAGCCACATGGCGCCAGCGCGGAATCCAAATCGCAAGCCGCATGCAACAAGGAATGAAAATGAGCGAAGCGATTGCGGGAAAGAAAGGGGGCTCGCAAGGATTGGTCGGTGAATTTGCAACCTTGTCAGGAATCGCAAGTAAGCCAGAAGAATCCAAAGAGAAAAAAGAACACCGATTAGGTCCGCAAGAAGAAGAGGTGGTGAAAGGTCTCGAAGAGAAGGCAAGCAAAGCGGGAATGGATGTGTGTATTCGTTTGATTGCGTCATCCACAAACGCTCCCGCTGCACAAATGCTCATGCAAAACATGTTGAATGCGTTTTCGCAGTACAACATTTATGAGTACGGAAATTCGTTCGTGAAAGTTGTGCCGCCATCCGAAAAGAAGGTGGTGCAGAAATTTATTTATCGAACATTTGACCATCGCAACAAACTCGTCATGAACTCGGAAGAGATGGCGAGCCTTTGGCATTTGCCGCTTGCGTGGACCGAAACTCCAAATATTCAGTGGCTCATTGCGCGTAGAGGTCCTGTTCCGTCCGGTGTTCCATCGGGTCCAGAAACGGGTGACATCCAACTTGGATACAATACGTATCGTGGAATCAAGACAGAAGTTTGGATGAAGTCACCAGATCGCTCCCGTCACATGTACATTATTGGAAAATCCGGTTCGGGTAAGTCTGAAACGATTGCACGTTTTGCGCTTGAAGATATTAACGCAGGACACGGTGTTGCGGTTGTAGAGCCGCACGGCGACCTGATTGAACGCATCTTACAAAACATCCCACGCGAACGTATTGATGATGTGATTGTATTCAATCCATCTGATTTAGAGCGCCCAATGTGTCTGAACATGCTTGAAGTCAAAGATGAAAGCATGAAAGACATGGCCGTTCAAGAAATGATCGCCATTTTCTATAAATTATTTCCCCCAGAAATGATCGGTCCGATGTTTGAACATCATATGCGCAACGCCATGTTGACCTTGATGTCCGATCCAGAAAATCCCGGCTCGATCATTGAAATTCCCCGCATGTTTTCGGATGTGGATTTCCAGAATAAATGGCGTGCAAAAATTACAGATCCCGTCGTCATGTCTTACTGGGTGAATGAGGTTGATAAAACGTCAGATTTTCACAAATCAGAAATGCTTGGATATTTGATTTCGAAAGTTGGACGATTTGTGGAAAATGAAATGATGCGCAACATCATTGGGCAACAACGGAACAGTTTTGATTTTCGTGAGGTGATGGATAAAAAGAAAATCTTGCTTGTGAATTTATCCAAAGGAAAGACCGGAGACGTAAACTCAGAGTTGCTTGGACTCATCATCGTATCGAAGTTGCAGATGGCCGCTCTTGGGCGTGCAGATATGGCAGAAGAAGATCGAAATGATTTTTATTTGTATATCGACGAGTTTCAAAATTTCATTACAGATTCGATCGCGACGATTTTGTCTGAGGCACGTAAATATCGATTGAACTTGATTATTGCTCACCAGTACGTCGGGCAGCTTGTCAAAAACAATGATACAAAGATTAAAGACGCGGTGTTTGGAAACGTCGGAACCATGTTTGTTGCGCGTATCGGTCCAGAAGACGTGGAGGTGTTTGAAAAAATTTATGCGCCAGATTTTTCGGGATACGATTTAATGAACTCGGACAAATTTACGTGGTACGTAAAAATGATTGTGAACAATGCGCAAGAAAAGCCGTTCACGATGAATATCTTTCAAGCGCCAAAGGGAGATAAAAAACTCGCAGAGGCGATTAAAGAATTATCCCGTCTGAAATACGGACGCAACAGACAAATCGTTCAAGAAGAAATTTTGGAAAGAACATCTTTGTTGCAGGGCGCGCCTCTTACAACAACAGATGCATAAAGGATGAATCAAAAACAAACACAAAACATATGAACGAAGACGAATTCGAATTTGAACCAGACCCTTTCAAAATAGGCGGGGTTCCGAGACCCCGCGGAGAAGATCCAGATGTCCGATCAAAGCTTGCGCTTCAAATGTTGAAACAGGTTCAGCAATCCCTTGCGCATGTCATCCAGCTTTTGGAGGATGGAGACACCGCGCGCGCCACGCTCGGAATGGTGAATTTCGTTATGGGCAAAAAAGCGTTTGAGCAAACGCTGGAACGAGAAACGGGCGCGCGAACACATGAAGGTGTGTTTGACGGGATGTTTGTTGTCACGTCCGAGGGCGCGCGTCATCCTGTTCCAGAGAATTATGCGTCGAAATCAAAACTTGTCGAAGGGGACATGATGAAACTCATTGTGACGCCGGATGGACGACATGTGTATAAACAAATCGCCCCGGTTGAACGAAAGCGCATTGTGGGCGTTTTAGGTCAAGATATACTTACCAACACCCCCGTTGTCATGGTTCAAGATGTTGTGTATAAAGTTCTTCAAGCAAGCGTTTCGTATTTCAAAGCCGTTCCCGGTGATGAAGTCGTAATTCTCGTCCCGGGAAGCGGAAGATCCGTTTGGGCCGCTCTCGAACGTATTGTTTCCAAATAATGACATGAGTGTATGTTGGCGTTGTATCGAACGTATCGTCCCGCTGTTTTTGCTGATGTCACGGGCCAAGAACACGTGACACAGACCATTCAGAACCAGATTTTATCTGGTTCTGTTTCGCATGCGTATGTTTTTACGGGGCCGAGAGGGATCGGAAAAACAACCGTTGCGCGCCTTCTCGCAAAAGTGGTGAATTGTGTTTCTCGAAACGGCACAGAACCGTGTAACACGTGTGAGGCATGTCTCTCCATCATAAGCGGAAAAGCTATGGATGTGTTTGAGATTGATGCTGCTTCGAACACCGATGTCGACAATGTGCGTGAGAATATCATTCGCAACGTGCGGTTCGCGCCGTCTGTGCTTACAAAAAAAGTGTACGTGATTGATGAGGTGCACATGCTCTCAACGAGCGCATTCAATGCACTCCTAAAGACGCTCGAAGAACCGCCGGCACACGCTCTGTTCATTCTCGCCACAACAGAGATTCATAAAGTGCCGGCGACTATTTTGAGTCGCTGTCAGCGTTTTGATTTTAAAAAGATCTCGAGGGAAGCCATGGTGACACGTCTTGCCTCGATCGTGAAACAAGAAAAACGAAAAGTGGATGAGGATGTTCTTGTTGGAATCGCAAAACATTCCGGTGGATCTGAGCGTGATGCGGAAAGCATGCTCGGTCAAATTTTGTCGCTCGACGAAGGAAAAATTACCATGGACATTGCCTCGCTCGTGCTTCCAATAACCACGGACGTGATTGTGAACGAATTCATCGACGCGCTCTCAGCGCGTGATGCCGCATCCGCCATCAGACAACTCAATGCACACATTGAACAGGGGGTCGATCTTACGCATTTTCTTGATGATGTCATTTCAACCATGCGCGATCAACTACTCGCATCCGTCGCAGATCGAAGCGCATCAGACCGCATGTCATTCTTGAATCACGCCATTGAACTTTTTCTCGCCGCACGCCGTCACATGAGAACAGATGAGATTCCACAGTTACCGGCGGAGCTCGCGATTGTAGAGTTGTGTATGGATGTGGATCGTAGGGGCGCGGTCTTGTGCCCGCCCTCGAATGTAAATTTTAAACAACAAGGGGTTGATTCGGGTCGAGTCATCGAGACCTCTGTTATGGGTGGGGTCACCAGACCTCACCACAATGCAATCGTTATCGAGAAGCCCATCGCCGAAAAACCCATCGAAGAACCCCACGTCACCCTCGAACCCATCACCGAAACAGCCACCACCGTTCCTGTCATGGAAATGGTCGATCAGTTCGTCCTTGAGCCGGTTACGATCGAACCATTCACAACAAGTGAACAAGTGTTTGACAGCGTCCCCGTCATCAGTGTTGATGAAGTCCGTCGCAAATGGCCGGAGGTGTTTGCGCAAGTCCAAGAGTGCAACGCATCGCTCCCACTCTTTTTGCAAGCGTGTGAAGTGAACAGTGTTGGAAATGATCTTGTTGAACTCGCGTTTGAATATGATTTGTATGTGCAAACCGTGAACAAAGAAAAAAATCGCAAACTCGTCGAGAGCATTCTCGAACGTGTCCTCGGCAAAGCGGTAAAGATCCGCGCCGTGCTAGGTAAAGCAAAAGAGAAAGATGAAGTCGTCGCATCACTCGTGGATGCGTTTGGTGGGAGCACGGCATAAAGAAAAACACTCACCAAAAGGTGAGTGTTTTTCTTTGGTTCCCGAGCAGGGATTCGAACCCCGATAAACAGATCCAGAATCTGTTGTCCTGCCGTTAGACGACTCGGGAAGGAATGAACGCGGAAAATATATCAATGATTGTCGAAGGAGTCAATCGTGAATCGTTTCTTGACCTTTCGATTTTTTTCCCTTATGATCTCCTCTCGTTCCTTTCATGAGCGAGGAGGTTTCATGAATCCATTGTTGATTCCGTATCCAGAGACGGTCGTTTTCATTCGTCATGCAGAATCCGAAGGGAACGTTCGTACACGAGAGGAACAACGTTGTTTTCCCGTTGGAACGAACGCGTACAAACTTTCGCCTCGTGGGCGAGAGCAGGCACGGATCACGGGAGAACGTGTTCGGGAGTTGTTTCCGAAACCGGATCGTGTGATCCGTTCGTATTATGCACGGACGAATGAGACGGCTCGCATCATCTATCCAGATCTTGAGATACGTGAGGATCCGCTTCTTGCAGAGCGTGATCGTGGTATTTGGACGAATGCGACAGAGAAAGAGGTGTCGGTCTGTATGCCATGGGAAATTCGACGGCGTGATGAACAAGGCGTTTATCATTATCGCGCTTCCGGTGGCGAAAACATTCCAGATGTTGAACGCCGGGTTCGTGAATTTCGTCGCAGTATTCGTTTTAACTATTCTGGCAAAACGATCGTCGTTGTCGGCCATTCGCAATGGATTCTGCTTTGGCAGAAGATTGTGCACGATTGGCCTATGGAAGAAACGATGCGCCGATTCATAGCCGGTGAATGGGTGGAAAATGCCTCAATCCTTATCTATCACAACACCTGGAGCGAAGAATTCGGCAAGCACATTTTGACTCACGACCCCGAAACGGACTACGAAGTGCCATGGAAAGACAAACTCTGAGCCATTCTCGGCTCTTTTTTATTTGGGTTGATCGATCCGCCCGTCTCCGATATACTTTTACCAAGCCTTTCTACTTCCCCCTATGCCAAAACCAACCGGACTATTCATCGGCCGCTTTCAGCCACTTCACAATGGACACATGCTTGTGATTGAAGGGATGACCAAAGTTTGTGGCAAGATTTGGATTGGGATTGGGAGTTCGGAGAAGCATCATGAGAAGGAAAATCCATTTACCGCTGCGGAGCGCCGAGAGATGTTGCAACGTGCGCTTCAGGATAAAAACTTGATCCCGATGTTTGATATCAACTTTGTGGAGCTTCCAGATGAAACGGATGATGTTGTGTGGCGCGACAAGGTTCTCGAGAAGACAGGAGTTGTTGATGTTGTGTGGACGGGAAATGATCAAACGGCTAAATGTTTCGAGGGTAAAGTTCCCGTAAAGCCCATTAAAGAAGTTCCTGGAATCTCGGCACATGAAATTCGTAAGATGATGGTAGAGGAAGATATGAACTGGAAAAAGAAAGTTCCGAACGACGTTATGATGTTTATCGGAGAAATTGACGGTGTTGCACGAGTGAAAGCGTTGGAGTAATCCACGCTTTTTTGTTTGACGTATTTTCCCCTTGTGATACCTTGCCACGTGGCGCGTTCGAGAGATTCGCGCATGAGGTTTACATGCCAGCAACGGTCGTTCTTGGTGCTCAGTGGGGCGATGAGGGGAAAGGGAAGATCATCGATGCACTTGCGGAAGACGCAGACGTCGTGGTTCGATTCCAAGGCGGAGCGAACGCGGGGCACACGATCGTGATTGGCGACAAGACCTACCCGATTCACTTGCTCCCGAGCGGAATTTTTCGCAAGGGCAAACTGAACTTGGTCGGGCCCGGCGTCGTGTTTGATCTTGCGGTTGGATTGCAAGAACTCGAACTCGCAAACGAGTTCGGTTCGCGCGTCATGCTCGACGAGCAGACCCCTATTGTTCTTCCGATGCATCGACTGATTGATGCGGCACGTGAAGTAGCGGCGGGGTCGTCGGCGATTGGGACAACCAAGCGCGGCATCGGTCCGGCGTACAGCGACTTCTGGCTGCGGCGATCTGTCACGTTCGACGACCTGCGTTCACGCGAGAAGCTTGAAGCGGCGCTTAGTCAACAATACTGGAACGAGATGTTCGCCGTCGTTTCCATGCTCGGCGGCGCCAGCATTGATTTTCGTTCGCTCGGTATGCCATTCAATCCGCTTCATCGAGAAGACACGATTGACTGGTGTCTGAGCGCGGGCGAAGTCCTTGCGCTGCACATTAGTGACACGCGCGCGTGCGTTCACAATGCGCTCACACGAAACCAAAATGTGTTGTTCGAAGGCGCACAAGGCGTCATGCTCGATGCCTATCACGGCTCACGTCCGTACGTGACATCATCGCTTTGTACCGCCGCGGGCGTTTCGGCGTCGTTCGGTGTCTACACGTTCGACCGTGTGATCGGTGTCGCGAAAGCGTACACCACGCGCGTGGGCGCCGGGCCGTTTCCAACGGAACGTCTC
>Ga0155568_102_pt2 | contig 14296 bp, 14 predicted proteins | sample RifCSPhighO2_12_FD_107225 | JGI IMG/M metagenome (GOLD analysis project Ga0155568, IMG submission 107225) | Candidatus Uhrbacteria bacterium RIFCSPHIGHO2_12_FULL_47_12
GTGCGGCAAACCAAATGCGCGAACGCGCTCGAGGGGACGGTCGCCACGGGAGTTGTGGAATAGGCGTTGGTGAAACAGCGAAGGATGCGACGGAGTGCGGAGAAGAGTTGATTCTTCGTATGGGCGACCTTTGCGATCGCGAAACGTTTGTGACGAAAATGCATCGTGTACGCAAGTACAAGCATAATCAAATGCGTTTGTTCATTGCGGCGCAACGTCGTGATCCAGATGCGGAAGCAAATATTCTTGCATTCGAGGATCCGGATGAAGTGATGTACTGGGTTGATCAACTCTACACATCGATCGAACGATTTCATATTGTTGACGACGCGTTTGTTGCATCGATCTTGGAAGAAGATGGTCACGTTGTTTTCGAAGGCGCACAAGGCGTGCTCATCGACGAATGGCGCGGATTCCATCCGTACACCACATGGTCCACATGCACATTCAAAAACGCGCTCGAACTGCTCGAGCGCGCAAATTATGCAGGTGAAGTTCATCGGATCGGGGTTGTACGTGCGTACGCAACGCGGCATGGCGCGGGACCGTTTCCAACGGAAGATGCAGGACTCACGGAACGCATTCCAGACACGCACAACCAAATGGAAACATGGCAACGCGAATTTCGCGTTGGCCACTTCGATTGTGTCTCCACGCGTTACGCGATCAATGCCTGTGGCGGCATCGACTCGCTTGCGATCACGTGTCTCGATCGCTTGCGCGATGAACATGTATGGAATGTCTGCACGCATTACGAGCTCGCGGCGGAAGATCAAGATTCCGCGTTGTTCGACCAAGACGATGTTTCGGAACATCTCGTGACGGACATAAGACTCGGAACCTTTCAAGATCTCGCACATCAAGAGCGACTCACGAACGCACTTCTTCGCGCAAAGCCTGTGTTGCGCATTACGGCATCATCCGGCACGTTCAGCGAAAGTGTCGAAGATCACGTCCATCGAATCTCGCGCGAACTCGACGTTCCGGTCTCGATCCTCTCATTTGGTCCCACGGCCGAAGACAAGAAATTTCTCTGATGCGATTCACTTCGCATCTTTTTTGTTTCCTAACCTTGACATAAGCGAGTTCATTTGATAGGCTTTCGCTCGTTGTGTACAGATGGTCTGCACGCAATTTGTTCCTCAAACACAAAGGAAAGCCATGTCGAAGAAGATCGGTGCAGAACTCGCGGCGGCCATTTTGGCCATGTTCAAGGATCCCTCCAAGCTCGCGGTTGAGCTCAAGGTTCACATCTTTCCGTGTCCGCACGGCGATGAAAAATCCCATTCGCATTTCAAGGTGACGTCCCCGTTCGTTGGGGAAAACGCGCCCAGTCCGAAGCTCGAAAGTGATCTGATGATCCAAGCGTCCATGCAGCCTTTCACGCCCGTCAACGGCAATTACATCTTCCGTCAGAGTCTGCTCGAGGGCACCAAGTGCACGAATGCGGAAGGGGCGGATGAGGCAACGGTCGAGTTCTTGCTCCAAAACGGCGTGACCAAGGCCCTGTTCGATCTGAGTTGTTTCCTGAACGAAGCGCTCGCCGAGTGGCCGACCGAAGTTGTGACTGAGCACGCGCTCGCACGTGCGTATTCGGAAAACCTGCGCCGCAAGGTCTGGCATGGCAGTGATACGAATCCGATCGATGTCGAGGTGATCGGTGCGGTGGAAGATGCCCATCAGGCAACTCTCATCAAGCTCAACTCCGTACTCTCCGGCCTGTTCGGTCGCCCTCCGCGGCCGCCACAGAATGACAAGATCGTTCTCGTTGCGTTCAGTGACAACAATCCGTGTGCACCCGTGGTCCGCAAGGTCTATGCTGCGTACGCAACCGAGATCCTGAACACGAAGATCGAACCCGAGATCGCTCCCAAGATCGTGGAGCGCGTGCAGCTCGCTCTCGACACGCTCGCAACGCGCCTCGCAAAGCAGCAGGCTCCGAAGACGGAAGCAATCACCAACGCTCCGACAGCAACGTCCGGCGCGGTCGAGGGTGACTCGACCAAGAACAACAGTTCGTCGATCGGCGAAACCTCGGAAGACACCGAAGGCCACAGTTCCTCGATCGGCGCCACGGCGTAGGTCGATCCAGTCTCACACTCTCCCTCGCGAGAGTGTTTTTTTATTTTGTTCGACAAAATAATCCCTCGAAGCCTTCTGCTTACTGGAGGATATTATCGAAGATGACGGCGAAGTGGGATGTGTTATGTAAAGATTTCGTCGTATACAAAATAAAAAGAGGATCAAGATTGATCCTCAAGCCGCGATCGCTTCCGGAATGAGACCGATCGCCATGCGTCCGGCCTGATGTTGCGCGAGTGTGTCCTGCATAGCCTTCTCTCCGGCCATGATGGAAAACGCGTGTTCGTGGAATTCCTCTTGGGGAAGAATGCGGCCGAAGACGTCGCGCACGTCTGCGGGGGCGGACGTGTCTGCGACGATCGCGCGAATGCGCTCGAGGCGCATGTGCTCCGCGTGCGCCGCAACCGCCGCGCCCGTCTCGAACGACTCGATGCCACCGAGCGTCTTGTCCCAGTAGCGTTCTTCTTTGGCGAGAACTTCCGGCGTGATGCCTCGCGCGGTCAGCAGTTCGCCAACCCACGCAGCGTGCGTGCGCTCTTGGTCTGCAATCGTGAGCAGTACGCGCTCTGCACGGCTGTCTTGCTGCACATACCGTTTTGCGAATGCTTCGATCCGCTCAGCTGCGGTGACTTCGCCATGATACTGCTTCATGAGCCAGTCCGTGAACCGCGCCTCGTCGATCTTGATTGCGTTCCACCACGCACTCGAACTTCGTTCAAGGTTACGCATGACACACTCCTTGGGTTGTGATTCTCTCTCTCCCTGGTGACAGACTAACGCGCAGAGCGGAATGTGTGAATACGTGTTTATAATCGTTATTGACAACGCCTGCTTTTCTTCTAAAATAAGCGTATCGTGTTTTTCAAATTCATTTTAAAACCTTTATGAAAAATCCCGAATCATTTTTGCAAAGTCTCGGACTCACCCAGACAGAATCCACGGTGTATCTCGCAGGACTTTCACACAACGGAACAAACGCGCAGGCGCTCGCAAAACAAACGGGCATCAAACGCCCGACCGTTTATTATGCGCTTGAGACGCTTATGCAAAAAGGATTGGTAACAAAAAAGGGCGTGGGGAATCGCCGTGTGTATTCCATGACGTCGCCCGAGAATCTGAAGACATTTGTGGATGCGCAGATTTCGGAAATGCAAACCAAAAAACAATCCCTCGACGGATTTGTCGAAACACTTTTGAAACAACAGGGTGTGGTCACGCCAACATCGAGTGTCTCGCACTATGAGGGGATCGAAGGCGTGAAGCTTGTTGTCGAAGAAGCGCTGTACTGCAAGTCGCGTCACTGGGATATTCTCGCACCAAAGAAAAATTTCTTTTCCGAGTTTGATGCCGAATACGCAAAGTACTACCTCGATGCACGCAAGCGTCGACGTATCACATCACGTTCGCTTTGGGAGAAAGTAGGAGGGAAGTCGTCTGTGTCTCGTGAAGTGATCGCCGAGCGCCAGCCAAGATACTTGCCAGAGGTGATGTCTGGTCGATTTCAGTCTGTGATGATTCTGTTTGACGATAGGGTTCTGTTTATCTCGTCGTACAAGTCATTGTCCGCGATTCTCATCCAGTCCGACGAAATGCATCAGTTTCTCCTCGCGATGTTCGATGGTTTGTGGGCGGGGGCGGAGAAGATTGGATAAACCTTTGATTTTTCTTAAAAGATCGATCTTGACGTTTCGAAGGAAATTGCTTATTATACCGCCACTGAAACAGGCGCTTATTCGCCCATTTCTGCGGCTACGGCCCCATCGTCTAATGGTTAGGACATCAGGTTTTCATCCTGGTAACAGGGGTTCAATTCCCCTTGGGGTCACCACAAAACTTCCAAAAACAAAAAGAATTTTGCACAAACAAAAATACGTATCCGAGTGACTTTTTCGCTACCGGTCACAGAAGATGCGTATTTTTGTTTGGTTTTGAGCGTCATGTTAAACTATCCCCACTATGAAACACCAAACACACGTCTCGTTTATTGGGGCAGGGGAGATCGGTTCGGCTTTGGTGACACTTGTTTCACGATCCGACGCACATATTGAACAGTGGGATGTTGACGCATCGAAAGTCCCGAAGCAAAAGCCTCTTGAGGACGTCGTGTCCTCAGCCGACATCCTTTTTTTCTGCGTGCCGTCTTGGATTTTGCGGGTCGCGGTAAAACCAATCATTCCACACCTCAAAAAGAAAACGATTTGCGTGTTTGTTTCAAAGGGAATCGAAGCAAAGACGAAATTGTGCATCGACGGCCTCGCAAAAGACATTTTGCCAAAAGGTCAGCCGATTGTGTTACTATCTGGACCCATGCTTGCAGAGGAGCTGATCGACGGACATGGAGGCGCGGCGTGTGTGGGAACAAAATCGCTTGCCGATTTTAAGCGCATCGACGCAATTTTTTCTGAACAAGATTTGCACCTGACATTTGCATCAGACGTAAAGAGTGTTGCGATCGCCGGCGTGCTCAAAAACGTGTACGCGATTGCGTTTGGAATCGCGGCCGGTCTTGAGTGGGGCGATAACCGAAAAGGTTGGCTCATTGCGCAATCGGTTCAAGAAATGATTACGATCATGGTCGCGCTGAAGGCTGACCCATCATACGCGCTGAGCCTTGCCGGACTCGGAGATTTTATGGCGACCGGAATGAGCAAACACTCATCGAATCATTCCGTTGGTCGCGCGCTTGCAACGTCATCAACCTGTGACATAAAAAGCGAAGGGTGCGAAACGCTTCCATCGCTCGTAAAAATGCTCGGGGCAAAAACGGTGAAGACGCTGCCAATCATTCAGGCGCTTCGAGCCGTTCTCGAAAATCACGCAAACACAAAAGATACGTTTGAAGAATTATTTCACTGTTAAGTATGCGCATTTTAGGAATCGAATCAAGCTGTGACGAAACCGCGATGGCGCTTGTTTCGGAAAACGAAGGCGGCATTGTGATTGAAAAAAGTTTGGTCGCATCACAAATCGATCTTCACAAAATTTACGGTGGCGTTGTGCCAGAAGTTGCGGCGCGTGAACACGTGAGTGCTATTTTTCCAATGCTCCTCGAGATGGGTATTTCACGCGATGGTCATGAGATCGACGCTATTGCCGTGACGGCGGGCCCCGGACTTGTTGCTGCGCTCCGCATCGGCGTCGAACTCGCAAAAACACTTGCATGGATGTGGAACAAGCCGCTTGTTGCGGCGAATCACCTTGAGGGGCACGTGTATTCGGTGTGGGGGCAGGGGAGCAAGAGTGAAAGAGTGATGGAGTGTAAGAGTGAAGGTAAGGGGAAATTCTTTGATTTTATTAACAAACAAAAAAAGGTTTTTCTTCCATCACTCAACCACTCCATCACTCAACCACTCTGTCTCCCTCCCCAATTTCCCGCCCTGTGTCTCCTCGTCTCCGGTGGTCATACGGAACTTTTTCTCATGCGTGATCATGGACAATACGAACTCATTGGTATGACGCGTGATGATGCGGCGGGGGAAGCGTTTGATAAAGTTGCGAAGCTTCTTGGACTTGGATATCCAGGCGGACCCGCTATCTCGAAGATCGCGCTCGAAGGGAACCCAAACGCGATTGCGTTTCCGCGTCCAATGATTGAAAGCGGAGATTCTGATTTTAGTTTTTCAGGATTAAAGACGGCTGTGCGAGTGTATCTCGAAGCGCATCCGGAAGCATCCGTCGCAGATGTTGCCGCGTCATTCCAACAAGCTGTCGTCGAGATTCTTACGATCAAAACGCTTGCGGCCGTCAATCAATTTTCACCTAAATCTGTTATTTTATCCGGTGGCGTCTCTGCAAATCGCGCGCTGCGAGATTTACTCTCGAGCGAACTCACGAAACAATTTCCGGATGTGACGTTTCATGCTCCAGATCTTTCACTCTCTGGCGATAACGCCGCAATGATCGCGATTGCAGGACTCTTCCGCGCAAAGCAAAAAGATTTTACAGACCCGCTTTCACTCGAAGCCCAGCCGAATCTTCGGCTGGTATAGGTCCTATTGGTCCTATACGACTTATATGATTTCAAATTCCCTTGAACAAACAAAAAAACTTGCCCATGACTTTGCCGCCACACTTCGTGGTGGCGATGTTGTGTTCCTTGAAGGCGACCTTGGAGCGGGGAAGACGAGTTTTGTGCAGGGCGTTCTTGAAGCGCTCGGTTATACAGAACCCGTTCGTTCCCCCACATTTTCGATTTTGAACACCTATCCAATTGCGAATCATCCAACAATGGCTCGTGTGATCCACTTAGATTTTTATCGCTTCGAAACACCAAAAGAAGTTCAATCGCTTGGACTCGAAGAAATGATGCAAGACACAAAAAATATTTTTTTGATCGAGTGGCCCGAAAAAGGAATTGAAAGCGCGTCGCCGATTCGGTATACTAAACGTATTCAGTTTCGCACGATGGATGAACAGACGCGAGACATAACCATTTCCTGATATGACATTTGCAGAAGTTGGAGGCTATCGAGCGGGTGGTGCGCCCCCTCGAGCGACCGTGTCAAAGTTTGACGTCATCTACCCCGCAAGTGGAGATTCCGAGGCTGCTGCGTTGTATTTGCGCGAGGTGTATCGCGGACTTGATGGTCAGCCAAAGATCGATGAATTTACAAGAGTCCCGCTCTCAAAGCGTGAGGCAGATAAAAAGTTGGAGCGCGAGCTTGGAAAGGAATATCGTGGATCCGGAACAGAAGAAGGGGTTGTGCTCGAGCAATTTTTGATTCAGGAAGTGGATCGCAATGACTGGCTCGGAGGTGCGGCGTTTCGTACAACCAGGTTTGATGATTTGAAGGGGATTGATACGGTCCTCGAATGGGATGAAGCGGGTCGATTCGGTCGATATCCTCGATTGCTTGTTGATTACACAACTTCACAACTTCCAGAACGCGTAGCGGAGAAAAAAGAAAAACTGGTGAGGGGAGGAGATGTTATTTATTATCGTTCGCCGTTTGAAACGGATGAAGCAGGAGAAGAAAAACAGCTGTCTTTGTATGGCATGCCGGTTGTGATTTTAGGGATTGATAAGTCGTTCATGCCGCGCATTGCCGGAATGGCAAAACAAAATGAAAAACCTCGCACGATGCGTGATGGCATGCTGAGTAAAAACATTAGCCCTATCACGTATAAGGATCATCCGTTGCAGGTTTTATTGCTCGAACAAGCGCTCGCGCAAGTGGATGTACAAGTGCGTGCGGCTGCAGCGCGATTGTTGAACTTGGAGAAAACCATCGGAGATCGAGGTGCGGCAGATACGCTGGATGCCCTGCGATTCAAAATTGGAAGTGGCCGCATCACGCCCGAGGAAATGATTAAAATGCTGAAAGGAATTGAACCTGCCTTGCGTGTGTATCAAGAAAAAAATAAAGGGAACACGGCTGTTATAAGTAATGTCCTTGCGATTCCGAAATGGGAAAATCTTGCGGCGGTGTATCAGTTGCTTTCAGAAAAAATGGCGGAAGTTCAAGCAAATAAAAATGCCGACCAATTGATGGCGGCACGAGCTTGGAAGACGGCATCCACAACCCATAAACTTCTTATGAAGGCTGCGTAGATGATTTGATTGTATCTCCAAAGTACTGATCGAACAGTTCTCCAAGCGAGGGGATTTCTGTTGCGCCATTTCGAACGAGTTCTGTCTGCCGTTCGAGAAGCGCACGTTGAACTTCCATCGCATCGATCACATTTGGATCGGTTCCCTCAAGACGTATACGCAAGTTTGGAGGGAGCCGTTTGATGAGAAGCAGGTATTGCTTCCGAGTCATGGTTCCTCCATCCTCACGTGTTGCGAGGGAGGACAGAATCTACCATGTCGGTTGCGGTGCGTCAAGAAATTTATCGAGAAACAAGAAAAAAACAAGGCTTTTAAGCCTTGTTTTTCGATTATGCACTTTCTCCCGCAACACGGAGAATCTCGTCGACGGTTGTAAGGCCGTCGAGAACTTTGAGAATTCCATCTTGTTGCATGGTGGTCATGCCTTGTTTTTTGGCGAGTTCGCGAACTTGATATTCCGAAATTTGTTCAGACATGCTTGCTTTGATTTCGTCACTCATCGTGAGGATTTCGTAAATTCCGAGTCGCCCTTTGTAACCAGATTTGTTGCACGCATCGCATCCTTTTCCTTTAAAAAATTTCCATTCAGTTTCTGCTGCAACAACCTCGCCGGATTCAGGAGGAATTGTGCTCGCAACTTTTTTTACAAATTCAAGTTGCTCAGGAGTGAGTTGAACTTGTTCTTTACAGTTCGTACAAATTTTTCGGGTAAGGCGCTGTCCAATGATCGCGTTTAAGGCTGGGGCGAGGAGGAAGGGTTTGACACCCATCGAGATAAAGCGGGGGATCGCTCCTGCAGCGTCATTCGTGTGGAGTGTCGAGAGAAGCAAGTGTCCCGTAAGCGCGGCGTTGATCGCGACATCAGCGGTCTCGAGATCGCGGATTTCCCCGACCATCACAACGTCTGGATCTTGGCGCAAGATGGATCGAAGTCCTCCGGCGAACGTATAATTCTTTGCGTGATCAATTTGGGACTGGTTGATTCCTTCGAGCTTGTACTCGACTGGATCTTCGAGCGTAATGATTTTCACGCCTGGTGTATTCAGTTTACGAAGAATGGCGTACAGCGTCGTTGTTTTTCCGGAACCGGTTGGTCCCGTTGTCATGACCATACCGTGAGGCTTTTCGATCTCTTTGAGCAATCGTTTTTCTGCGAGTGGGCGATATCCGAGCTGTGAAAACTCCACGTTAATGGCACTCGGTTTCAAAATACGCATAACGACAGACTCTCCGTACGCTGTTGGGATCGTTGAGACACGCACGTCCGTGTCGCCTGATTTCAGAAAAATTGTGAAGCGTCCGTCTTGTGGGCGATCGATGACGTTAATCTTCAATCCAGAAATAAGTTTGATGCGCGCAATGATTTTTTTCCAAAGGTCGGCGTCCAGTGATGCGACCTCTTGGAGAATGCCGTCGATACGCAAGCGGATAATAATTTTCTTTTCCTCTGCTTCAACGTGAATGTCAGATGTTCCAAATTGGAGAGCGGCTGCGATAACAATGGTGATGATGTCTGTAATGGACGCCGCGCCGATTACGCCCTGAACGTCGCCGTAGGATTTCATTTTGGATTGGAAGATTTGGAGTTCTTCATCGGTGATTTTTACTCCTTTGATAATGGCTTTAATGATGGGGAGCGTGTCATACGCCTTAATGGCAATACGCAAGCTTTCTTCTGAAATTTGATACACCCCTCCGTTTGCTTTTGTGCGCTCACCAATTTGGTACACCAATTCTTTTACGGCCGGACTTTTTGGATCAACCGCTGCGAGCCGCACTTCTGTTCCGGTGTACAAAAAACAGATCGCTTTCAGCGTTTCAGCTTGTTCTTTTGGAACCTGTCGCAAGGCATCTGGTGAGATGGGAAATCCTTTTATGTTCACATACGGAATTCCTGCTTTTTTGGCAAGCTCTGCGGTTTCCGCTTCTTTTTCTTTGAGGCGAACATCATGCATTTTATCGGTGAGGGCATTGATGGCAGAAGGGGATCCCGCGGGAGCAGCCGCACTTTTTGCCCCTACATGTTGCAACAGGTCTTCGATGCTTTGGGTATCGTTCGACATAAACAAAAAACTGAAGATAATTCTTCTTCAGTTTACTTGTTTTTTTGGATCGCCGCAATTAGGCGCGTTTGAACATTCGGAGGATTTTTGCGATGGGGAGTTTTGAGTGTGAACGGTGTTCTGTACGCTTATAAAAAAGGTACCATGCGCTGTATTGGAAGGTCACCATCGCCCCACCAAAGGCAAAGACAATCAGAAGCGCAAATATTCCGTAAAGGACGTTTGTGAGGACAAAAATGACAAAGGATCCCGTGAGAAGGGAGGCTGTATAAAGAAGGCCGTAAGGAATACTGAGGGCGATGACGAGTCCGAGTAAGACAAAACAAGCAAGACTCATGAGACAAAAAAGGATGAAGGCGTATTCAAGTGTTGCGAGCCAGTGAGTTTTGAAAATAGTCCAAGCGGTTGTAATCGCTTCCGAAACCGTTGATTCCGTTTCAATGACGTGAATGACAGACAAGATGGAAAGAATGCTTACGATCAATACCGCTGGGAAAAAGACAAGGGTTTGAACAAAGGCGATGGTAAAACTGTAAGAGGAGTGTTGGACGTAGTACCAAAGCATCGGAAGGGTTGTGAGAGAAACAAGGATTGCACCAAGGATTTTTGTAAGGGCATCAATGGTGAAGATGCGAAAAAGGTGGTCGTGCGCACGCTTGCGAACAATGTTTGGGTGTTCATGCGTTGGGGCTTTGATGCCATGAATGAGCGCGGTTTGCGAGAGGACAGCAAGAAATAACAAGCCGATAAAGATAAGGGTCATGCAAATAATCATGGCACCGAGTCTGAAGGAGCCGAATGCTTGCATTTGGCCTATGTATTTTCCCATGAGTGCGTACCCAGAAAAGGACGTATCAAGTAACTGATGCATGAACGAACCCCCGCGTTGAACGCGGCGCATGCTGGTTGTTGCAATGTCCATGACACCTCCCGTTGAGATAAATGCCGCGAAGATACCAAAAATCCACAGCGTTTTACGTTGCCAGGTGAGGCGAAAGGCCTCACGCAAAAGCGTACGATAAATCGCTGTGGAATTTTTGATGTTCATATCTCCGATAAGTTATGCGGTGTACGTATTAGGTTGTACCGCATTGCTGCCTGCAAAGAGTGCATCGAATTCTTCTTTTTCAAGAACTTCTTTTTCAAGAAGCGCTTTTGCAATCTTATCCAGGTGCATTTTTTCTTTTCGGATTATACCACGAGTTGTTTCAAGGGCGCCATTGACGAGCTTTTCAACTTCAAGGTCAATGAGCTCTGCGGTTTTTTCAGAATAGTTACGTTGTTCATGGATGTCTCGTCCAAGAAAGACCATTTCTTGATGCTCTCCAAACACACGAGGTCCAAGCGTTTCGCTCATTCCGTAACGTGTGACGAGTTCACGCGCAAGACGTGTGCACTTTCGAAGGTCATCGGACGCTCCGGTTGTTACATCTCCAAATGTTTCTTTTTCCGCAACGAATCCTCCAAGCATAACTGCGAGGTCTGCAAGGAATTCTCCGCGCTTGTGAAGACGCTTGTCTTCACCGGGAACTTTCATGGTGTAACCACCAGCGCTCCCGCGAGGAATAATGGAAACTTTGTGAACAGGGTCTGAATTTGGAAGGATATGCGCAATGATCGCGTGTCCCGCTTCATGATACGCCGTCACCTTCTTTTCTTCTTTGCTCATGACAGAACTTCGGCGCTCAGGTCCAAGCATGACTTTTTCAATCGAATCAAGAACGTCTTCTTGAGTAATTTTTGTATCATTGCGACGAGCCGCGCGAATGGCAGCTTCGTTTAAAAGATTCATGAGATCCGCTCCGGCCATTCCGGCTGTGCGTTCTGCCACGCGACGCAAATTGATTTCGGGGACGAGCGGTTTGTTTTTTGCATAGATCGTGAGAATGGCCTCACGTTCGTTGATGTCTGGAAGATCAAGGATTACGCGGCGGTCGAATCGACCTGGGCGCAAAAGCGCTGGGTCGAGAACATCCGGACGGTTTGTGGCCGCAATGACGATGACGCCAAGGTTTGCTTCAAATCCATCCATCTCAACCAAGATTTGGTTGAGTGTCTGTTCACGTTCGTCATGAGATCCGCCCATTCCGGAACCGCGTTGGCGACCAACGGCGTCAATTTCATCAATGAAGATGATACATGGTGCGGATTTTTTTGCGCGGGCAAAGAGGTCGCGCACACGTGATGCTCCGACCCCCACAAACATTTCTACAAACTCCGATCCGCTCATGTGGAAGAAGGGAACACCGGCTTCTCCTGCAACCGCACGCGCAAGCAAGGTTTTTCCGGTTCCAGGACGTCCCATGAGGAGAACTCCTTTTGGAATTTTTGCGCCAAGATCGGAAAACTTTTTTGGATTCTTTAAGAATTCAACCACTTCCTGTAATTCTTCCTTAGACTCTTTTGCCCCTGCAACGTCTGCAAAGGTGACTTTTAGTTTTTGTTCTTTGTTGAATTCTTTGGCGTTTGAATTACCAAATTGCATCGCTTTGCTGTTTGCCCCTTGCATTTGGCGAAGCATGAACCAAAACACAAGCATGAGAAGAAGGAGCGGAAGTAACGACGGCAGAATCACGCCAAGAATATACGAGCGCGTTGAACGATCTTTGACCGTGATGTTTGCGCCACGTAATTGTTCTGCGGTCACACCATAATCGATAAAGACTTCCGGAAGCGACACGCTTGATTCTTTGCGTGTGGTTTGTTTGGTCCCATCTTTAAGGGTGATCGCAATATCTGTTCCTTCAATATCTATTGCTTGCACGCTTCCATTTTGGATTTCTTCAACCACTTTCGCGATGTTCACGTCAATCGGTTTCTCTTTTTTGAAGGTGTAGTTTGAGAAGATGATCGCAATAACCAAAACGGTTAAAATGGCGACAATCACGTTTTTTGAAAGTGGTTTCATAGATTATTCAACTGCTTGTTCTACAGTTGCTGGTTCACTTTTGGTTTTAAGTGAAAGGCCAAGGCGGTGTTCTTTTGGTTCAATGGAAACAATCTTAAAGCTCATGACGTCTCCTGGTTTTGCAATTTGGGTTACGTCTGTTACAGGCTTGTCAGACAATTCAGAGACGTGGGCAAGACCATGGATTTCTGCATCCAATTCCACAAACAATCCAAATGGATTTACTTTGAGCACGGTTCCTTCAACCATTTCTCCAATTCTGTATTTTTCCGCAACGCCTGCCCATGGGTCTTGAATGAGTTTCTTCATGGACAAGAAGATCTTGCTTCCTTCAATGCCAATAATTTCGGCTTTGACGGTTTGGCCGATCTTAAGTAAATCGCGTGGATGATCAATTCGTTGCCATGCGATCTCGGAAATGTGCACAAGACCCTCGAGTGAATCAAATTTTACGAACGCTCCGAAGTCGGCAACCGCCGTTACTTCTCCTTCAATCACATCACCAACACCAAACTTTGAGATGACATTCTTTTGTGTGTCTTCCCAAACTGTTTTTTCGGAAACAATCATTTTTTCTTCGCCTTCTGATACGTCAATGACACGTACGTTCATTTTTGAACCAACGTAAGAGCGAAGTTTCTCGAGAATTTTATTTTTGTCTCCACCGCTTACGCGTGGGTAGTGTTCTGGAGAGAGTTGAGAAACAGGCAAGAATCCTGTGATGTTCTGAACCGCCACAATAAGACCACCTTTGTTTGCTTCCAAAATTTTGACGTCGAATGTTTCGCCTGTGGTGAACAAACGGCGCAATTCTTCCCAAGCTTTCTTTTGACCCGCAAAGCGGAACGAAAGTTCCATTTCTCCGTTTTCGTTTTCAAGTTCAATCACGGTTGCTTCAACGTCGCTTCCGGCCTTCATGTCTCCTACTTCTGTGCCGCCCGTGAAAAGCTCACGGCCACGCACAACTCCTGTGGCGATTCCGTTCAAGTCGATACGGATTTCACGGCGTCCGGATCCAACGATTTTTCCGGTTACAACGTCGCCCACCTTTGGGATATTTAAATATTGTCCTTCCTCCATCAGTTTCTGAAATTCTGTTTGTGTGTCTTTCATACAAAAATATTCCGCCAGACGGTTCGCTCGAAAAAGCTCGAGAACGGTCCAACGGGGCTAGGATTAATAAGTGGTGAAAGCTTAATAGATCTGGGGATTTTTGGCAAGGGCGATGATCGTACATAGAAAAAACTCGACCTTGTGGTCGAGCTAGAGAACAATCTTCATGATGAAAGCGAACACGGCGGTGTTCAGAATGAGAAGACCGATGGTTGAGTTGAGGGTGATTAAGGTGTTTTGTGCGCGCCATCCTGTGTTTTCCGGCGTTGGATCGTATGGGCCTGTAGCGAGGGTGATGATTGCCGCTACGGCAAGGCAAGACCATCCATCCCAGGAAATAGGTTCGAAGACGAGTGCGCCTTCTAAGTTTTCAAGGAAGCTATAGAGGAATATCGCCGAAAACATGAAGATAAGTCCGAGAAGAAAGACAAGCTCTGTAAAAAACACGCAAAAAATACAGCTCATGAATCGAACGTCTGTGCGCACGAATCCAAGCGAGGCGAGTGTGGCGACGAATGCAGTGAGTTGGCCCGCATAGACGGCCGCTGCCGGTACGTTTTTTGACCCAAGCAGGATCAA
>Ga0155568_134_pt1 | contig 13150 bp, 10 predicted proteins | sample RifCSPhighO2_12_FD_107225 | JGI IMG/M metagenome (GOLD analysis project Ga0155568, IMG submission 107225) | Candidatus Uhrbacteria bacterium RIFCSPHIGHO2_12_FULL_47_12
CATCCACGGGCGGACGTTCCGCTTCCATGATGTGCACGATGTCGCCGGACTTGGTACTGAGCATGATGTGATGACCGACCATCTGAAGATGTTCGTTGATGGCGGTCGGTTCAAACGGATCATTCTTCAGTTCGAATCCAGCAAAGTGCTGGCCGCCTGGAATGATGATCGGAGTATTTGTGCCCGCCTTCAGCCACTCGACAAGAACGTCGAGAACGGCCGCGGTGGCGATCGCCCCGTCCGTGAGCGGATCGGTGATCTGAGCCTGCCAGCCATGCTTGCGCAGGAAGGCGATGTGATTCTCAATGCTGTCGGTCGCGTTCGCTTCGATTTCGGGCACACGCGAGAGATCACGCATACCCGGTCCGTACGTGTATTGGAGCCAAAGATTCTGAACCTCGTTTGTGGGCTTCCACACGCGATTTTCGCCGAGCATGAGATCCACGGCCTTGAGAGCCGCGACGGTGGTCAGAGGGGAAGTGGCAAGACTGCTCACGATGTTTTCCTTTGAAAGAGGCCTTTCTGCGTCAAACCCACCTTGGGTAGGACGCGTGAGAATACCGCATTTTGGGGATTTTGTCAATGGTTTGACGTTCTTTTTCTTTGTGTTACGATGAATTCAGTATGAAATCCCTCGTAACGCAATCCGTTCGTCGCGGAGCCCCCATTTGATGGCTCATCTTTGCGTTTCATTCCTGAAAATCAAAAACGAGTCATCAAGTTGATGGCTCGTTTTGTTTCTCGAAAGGGGAACGCGGAGAGTGTGTCATGTCAAACAACAAGCGTCCGAGCATCAAAGACATTCCAGATCGCTGCTGGGATGAATTGTCTCAGAACCTTCTTCCCGAAAAGGCGATTCTGCATACGCGCACGACGCCGGATCAGCTGAAGCGTGTCTATGAGGATGGATACGCGGTCATTGAATTGCGCGATGAACAGATCGTCGGATTTTTCGCCGCATGGCCGGTCGCTGAAGGCTTTCATGAAGTCGGAACGGCTTGGGTTCGCCCAGATTTGCGCGGTCACGGCATCGGACACGATTTGTATCTTGCCATGAAAGCATTGCTTGAGGTGCAAGATCGTTTGATCTTTGGTGTGACCACAAACCCGATTTCGGTTCATCTTGGTCACTTGATGAACCTTACGTCGCACACGAATTGGCGCGATCCCATTCCCTGGGAACTCACCTGCGGCCGCTGCGATAAATATCCTGACCATGAAAAACATGCATGTCCGATTCGTGACACGGAGTGTCGTCTGCGGGTGATGAAGCCCGTGTCCTGACTGTGATTTTTGATCACAGTCTTTTTTTGACGTGTTTACTTCAAACGACTAAAATACGTGGCATATGCCAGATGGATCACATCCAGGATACTCCGGATATAATGAAAAAAAGGGTTACGGTATTCACACAGAGAAACCAAAACCTGTTGAAAACATTCGACCTCCGGAAAAAGATCCGAAGAATTTTTTTGATCGAAAACGAGACGAATGGATGAATGCAATGAATGATCGAAATCTCGCGTCAGATATTGCCCAATCGATTCGTTCTGTTCTCTTTGCGATTCCAGAGGGAAAAACTCCGCGTACGCAAGAAGAGACGCACACGTTATATGAAGGAATTGAAACACTAGTCCGAAATAAAATGATCTCGATGCGTCTTTCAGGGCTCTATGGAGATGACTTACGTTTTGTCACGCTACCACCCTGGTATCGAAAAGATTTTTTTGAATTTATTGATCACAAAATCCCATCCCTGCTTTTGGATAATCCAAAACAAGATCTTGATTCGTTTGCCATACTTGAGTCTGTTGATTATGTGAACGACAAGACGCGTTGGCAACAAGAACATCGAGACGTCATTCACTCAAGTGAGCGTCTGGCAAAATTTGCCGATGCTGTTTCTCAGATTTTTATTAAGGGAGATTATACATTGAGATATTTTGTGAATGCGTTTGAAACGTCCTATGCGGCTCCGCGCAGGGCGTATGGCTTTCATCGAGATTGGGGTTGGAGAGACGGTGCACAACAAGAACGAGAAGATGCCTATGAAAAAGAGATGGTTCAATTTAATGAGCAGGTAAAAGATGATGCGCTTTTTGATGCAACCATAGAAACACTCAAACAAATCACGTTACAGAATGACTCTTATCAATCTGAGATGGATTACGAAGGTTTCATCAGGCTGACTCCTGAAGATCGTGTTGAATTTTTGAGTAAGGTGCCACAGTTTTCTGCTAAGGGGATCGGTGCATCTTTTCTTTTGAATCATCGCGCTTACTTTAAAAACGCAGACCCATCGAAAGAGGGATTTGCGATGTTTCAAACCCCAAAAGAAAAATATGAGTGGCTTGATCGATGTTTGAATGCGATGTTTAATGGATATAGTCAAAAAAATAATGAACTCGTTGGAATGTTTGTAAAAGAGGCGCTCGCGAATCCTGTACGTGATAAGAAGAAACAAAGTGGCATTGGATCCGCACAGTTAAAAGGAATCGATCCACGCATGGCGAGCGAAATCGACGAAGACTTGGATGAGGATCAAGATGACTCTTCGCGTGAAGCGCGTGAAGCAAACAATTTGCAAAGGCGTGCAAAAGAATTCGTTCAAAAGGCAATGGTGTCCGCAATTGACAATGGGTACATGTCTTTTGATACGTTTTCTAAGATGGAGAAACTGCTCGGAGAAACAGGATTAAAAATGGCTCGTGAATTCGATCGAACAGCCATACAGGTGATAAAGGATGAAGATTTGGGAAGTGCGGTGGGTTATGTGAATGATAAAAAGTTTGGAAGATATCTTCCAAACACCCATAAGCAATTTGTTGCACGTATCATTGAAAAAGTCGGGGTTGATGCTTGGATAAGTGAAAGTGTTGCAGCGAGCTTTTCTTCTTTTATTAACCGACCGGACGCAGAAGAACTGGCGCGTAAGTTGTCGGGAAAACTTTCAAACGCACAAGCACTTTATAAATATTTTCTTGATTCTTCCGAATCAAAGCCTTGGCAAAAGAATCTCATGTCAGAGATGGAAGCCATGTATACATCTGCCGTGTTAAACCCACCACCGCCAAAATCGCGCGATTTTGGAACAAAAGAAACGTTTCTTGATGCGGATCCATATGAAAAGCACCCACATAAATATGGGGGCAGCAGCATGCGTTTGGGTGATGTGATGTCCGGAAAGAAAACACCGGAAGAAATCGGGCTTGATTTGAATCCTGAAAACGTGGAATTTTTGCGTGAAGCGAATCGTATTTTGGATGAAGAGCATCAAGCATTTTTGGGTGCGGTTGATAAAAGCGCCCTCATTCCGCCGGAAGACAAGATTGCCTACATGAATCCGAAGGAAAGTTTGGTGAAGATGAATGATGTGAAAGAGACCGTTCGCGCATTTCTTGCGCGTTACTTGGCTCAATCGGTCGTAAAGCGCACAGATCAATTGACATCAAAGACGTTTTCATCTGAAGCACTTCGCGTCTTGATTCATGATGGGTATGCAAATTTCTTGGATGTCTACGCAACCGACATTCCGCTTTACGATAAGCTGTACGAAGAATTTGATGCGCTTCGTGAAGCCGGACGTTCTCCGCTTGAGGTGTATCTTGGTCGTGACGGCATTTATGCCTACATTGGACGCAAAGCGCAAGACGCAATGCGTAAAGCGGTTCTTGGAAAAGAAAAAGTAGAGGGATTGCGCGCGGAGGGTGAGGTCGTTACGATCGAACCAAAATATTTGGTCTATCCAAGTTATGTGCGCGATGAGGTTGCGACAGACACAAAAATAGAATATTTGAATTACAGTGGCGTCACAAAAGAATCCGATCCCCTTTTTTATGACACAGGGTTTTCAGGAAGTATCCCTCAACAAATCATGCAAATCATGGGATTTGATAAAGCTCAAATTGAAGAGCGCATTCGCCTCCTTTCGGCTCCAACGAATGCACGTCGTATGCGCGGAATTCCGGCCAATGCAACATCAGATGTGGTTGGAAAAATTGAAGGGAATGCAAAATCGGAAGACACAGCAAGTGGACTTGTCAAAAACAAAGAGACGGGAAGGATCACGCATTCTGCGAGGCCCGCACGCCCCGAGGATCAATTTAAGTTTTCCTTGATTCGCCAAGCGATTGCGCGTCATTACCTCATTCAGGAAAAATTGCATTACAAAGTTCCAGAAAATACGATTCTTGATTCGGAAAAGTTTACCCTGCGTATTCGTTCAGAATATGCGGAGCAGTTACCAGATGCATTCAAAAACAACCCGATCCAATTTTTAGAAACACAAGGCACGCCGGAAGACGGAGCGGTCCTCATGAAACTCAAAGATGGAACGGAAGTGATGGCGCGTCGTGTTGCGTGGACAAAAACCGAGCAGGCTCAAACGGAATACGCGATTTTGATTTCCGCCAAAAAAGCCGGCGTGCCCGCTGCCGAACCAGTTGGGTTTGTCACAGGAAAATCGAAAGAAGATGAGAGTGTGATTCTCTCAAAGAAAATTGAGGGAGTTCCGGGAAAGCGTTTTGAGAAAACATTACGTGAGTCTGGATACACAGAAGAAAAAATCGCGGAGCTCATGCGCGAGCTTCAGGGACAGATCGAAGCGGTGACGTCTTTGCTCAAACAAACATTAAACATTACGGGAAACTGGAAGGTGAATGACGTCGCCGTTCAGTTCAATGAAGAAACAGGTGTAATTGAGCGCGTGATTCCGCTCAAGTGGGAACAAGTAAAACGACGCGATGAGGAAAAAGAAAAACGCGTGAGGGAATTGATTAAAAAGCCTGAAAGAGCTGATTATTATGACAGATAAAAAAGATGAACCGGAAACGGTTCATCTTTTTATTTTCGAATGTTATACTTCGTTCATATGTGGATCCTCTTTCTCTTCGGCTTCATCCTCCTCGCCTCCTTCGCCTACGCCGCAAACGCCGGCGCGCCTTGGGTTCCCACATGGAAAAAAGATTTTGAACGCATTGTAAAACTCGCGGATCTTAAACCTGGTGAAACATTCATCGAACTTGGATGTGGAAACGGACGAGTGTGTCGTGCGGTTGCGGCGAGATCGAAGGGTGCGCATGTTATTGGCCTTGAGCTTTCACTGCTTCAAGTTTGGATCGCTTGGCTACAGTCGAGAATTAGCGGTCTCACGAACATCAAAATCAAACTCGGCAATGCATTTCACACAAACCTCTCGAGCGTCGATGTTGTTTATATGTTTCTTATGCCGGAGACGTACGAGAAGATTCGTCCCAAACTCGAAAAAGAACTAAAGCCTGGCGCACGGGTGATCACCTATGTGTGGCCAATTCCAGGATGGACGCCGGATGTTGTGGATGAAGCGGAAGGGAGTCAGAAGATTTATTTATTCATCAAAAAACCCAACGGATAATCCGTTGGGTTTTCGTTTTACTTTCCAAGCTCGATATTCTTTTTTCTCTTCAGCGCGCCAATAATTCCAAACGGAATCATGCGCTTCACAATCTCGAGCACTTCTTCGCCACTCATGCGCGTGGCCGGGGTGGTTCCTGGATTCACACCGCCGTTTTGAATGGTGTTTGCTGCGTCGTCGTAATACCACTCGTCGAGACCTTCGATGCGACCGGGGGACTGGAACAATACGCGGTCAAATTTGATTCCTGTGTCTTTGCGTTTCGCCTCTTCTTTGCGCAGTGCCTCGACGACAGGTCGAAGATCAATGCTGCGAAGTTGTCGAGTAATAATATTTGTGTGTCCACTCGACGCGCGTCGTTGTACAACAAGATCCATTCGTTTGGCCGCGCGGAGGAATCCGGCAAGCGCAATGTTGTCTGTCTCGAGGTACGCGCATTTCAAATCCGCATTGCCTTGTTTTAGATCGAACTGGTTTGCTTTGCCTGTGTCGAGTAGTATCTGCCATTCGAGCGGGAGTTCTTCCGATCGTTTTGTTTCTTCGAGGACATGAAAATGGATGAGCGGGAGAATATAATCGAGCGTGCGTTTTGGATCATCTGGAAACGCGCGGTTTAAATTCATCATGAGTCCGGAAAGTCCAAACGCGCGATCAAGCGGATCGTCGCTTATGGTTCCTTTACCCTCGAGGTCATCGCGTTTCGCCCAGGCGAGACATTTTTTGAGCGCGTTGTTTTGATCGATGCCGAGATACTTTGCGATGAGTGTCGATGCGCAATCTTCACGCTTACCTGATTCTGTGTTTGCAATATGGTGATCGAAGAGTCCGCCACCGAGGTCTATTGTGAGCACGCCTTCGGCCAGAAGTTGATCCGGATTTTTTCCTTCTGGAAGCGAAGACCAAAACAAAACAGGCGCGACATCAATTCCAGGAAACGCTTCTTTGCCGAAACGTGCGAGGATGTAGAGGGCGACACAAGTGTCCGCTTGGATTTTTGGAAAGATGACGACAGCCTCTACAGGAATAGGTGCGTGTGTTTGTTTTGCGTTCGGATCGATAAAGGTTTGTTTCGCATCATCCCAAAACAGTTTCACAAATTTTTCACCCTCTTTTCCAACAAGCACAAGACGCCCATTTACTGTGAGGGTAGGTACAAGGTCTGCTTCTTTTGGTTTACTACTCGTAAATGGATCGGCACCTCCGATCGACAAATGAAAATCTTTGTCGTTTTCTGGTAAAAGAAGCTGATCATCAAGAATAGTTTTTCGAACGGCATTCGATGGGTTCTCCTCAGTCAGGTTTGGAGTAAGATAGGTATATCCGTCGATCACGCCAAATCCATCAAACACAACAGAAGTTTGTGAAAGGGGAATGCCAAGTTTTTTTAACGCATCGGTGAGTTTATTTGAATCAACAGAATCAAAATACCCGAGCGTCATATGATGCTCCGGCATTTTCACACGTTTCTCTAACCCATTTTTTCGCCATTTCACAATCTGTGGATGCGCTTCAACGGTGTCGAACGGAAAATTGTAACCAATCCATGCGGACTTTAATTGCATATACGGCTAGTATACTCGATTAGAAATGGAGTGCCTAGATTATAAATGCAAAATTTTTCAAAAAGAAAACCCCGAGCTGTGAAGAAGGAAACGTCGAGCTACGCTCGGGATTCTTCTTCTTGCTCAGGGCAAGGGGGTCGCTTACGCCGCGGGCTGGGTGAGCTTCGCGCGGCGGGGCTTGCGGGCACCGCGGACGGGAGCGCGCAGGTAGGCGGCTTCGTCCATGATGATGATGTGCTGGTCGCGTTTCTTGTCGTTCGACACGTGGGCGAAGTTGCCGTCCAGGTCGATCATGTGCGCGTACTCGCGGCCCTGGTAGTCGGACGCTTCCGTGTCGTGGATGATCACGTTGCACTCCGAAGGCTTCGTGCTCGGCCAGACGTTCATGTGGAAGCCGTAGTTGCAGGTTCCGTTGCCGTCGGCCTTGTGCCAGACACGCAATTTGATCTCGATGCGACCCGAGACCACACCGTCAGCGTTCGGCTGGAGGCCGTCGCGGAGATGGATGTCGACCTCGTTGATCTTCGTGTGGAGGAACTTGTTGCCGTCACGCTCGCCGGGGGCGAAATCGAGACCGACCACGTGCAGCGTGCCTTCGACCGTCTTGAGTGTGTAGACCCGCTTGCGCAGGACGCCTTCGACATTGTCGCGGTCGGCCGTCAGGGTGGCGATGAAACGTTCGAAAACACCGTTCGTCTGCAAGGACATGGGGAACTCCTGAAAAGAGCACGCGGAGTGCTCGTTGGTGCATTGCATTTGCTTTGCACACGCTTGGGCTTCATCCAACCTAGGATTCGACCACTTCGCTCACGGCTTTACAAAGCCAGGAACGAAGAGGCCGCATCTCATGGTCGAGAACACAATATACCATAAAAATGCACTTTTGTCAAGAGTTGAGCGAAGAAACTGCCCGTAAAATGGGCTTATTTCGTGAGTAGACAGAATTTCGTTATCGAGTATAATCGCCAAAGAAGTAAAAAAATAAGGAGGAACTGCTCCAACGTAAAATACATATGAAAATCAGCGATCTTTTGGCCATGGAATTAGGTGAGAGTGTGAGTGTCGCAAATGAACCGTTTACAAAAATTGGACAAGCGGAAATTACGCTTGATGATGGGACCGCGATGTTTTGGTTGTATGACGATGAAGACAACATGTTGTCTGTCGCGCCAAAAGAAGACGAGATCGTTCTCTTTCATCAGATTACAGAAGAGATCGAACCGTCTGAAGTCATTCTTTTTCAAAACAAAGAATACGAATTTAGTTACGAAGACGCTGGAGTTGTGAAGCAGGTGGATGGCGATGCTCTGCTTGAGGAGGAAGATCGCAATGGATTCTCGGATTATCAATCCAAAGACGGAGAGACCCTTCGTGTGATCACAAATGAAAATTCGGGTGAGGCTGTTGCGTATTTCGGAAGAGTTGTCGCGGAAGATGACCTTTCAGAGATTTAAAAAGACAGGTAAAATACAGACGACGAACACGCGTCTGTATTTTTGTTTCGTGTCTTTTTTCATGAAACCTCGCAAACAGTGGCAACAACAAACGGGGATAAAACGTGAGTGGCGCATGGATGCGTTGCGCTCGGTCTTTTTGTTGTTTGCCGTTCTCATCATCCTCAAATTATTTTTCATTCAAGTTGTGCAGCATGAAAATTATGCCGCGCTCGCAAACGGCCAGCATGAGATTTTTCAAAAGTTGTACCCAGAGCGCGGACAGGTGTTTGTGCATGATGGGGATTCCTTAACGCCCGTCATCACAAATCAACAGCTCGCATTTGTGTATGCAGATCCAAGATATGTGAAAGATCCAAACGCAACTGTGGAAGCTCTTTCGCCTCTTCTTTCATTTGATGATGAACGTAAAGCACTTCTGAAAACAAAATTTGCAAACACGAAAGATCCTTATGAACCCATTCAGCGAGGAGTGACAAAAGAGACGCTCGATAAAATAAGCGCGTTAAAACTCCCGGGGATTTTCTTTCTCATGGAATCAACGCGTTTGTATCCGGAGGCAAACATGAGTGGTCAGATTTTGGGATTTTTGGGTTCGGATAAAGAAGGAAAACAAAAAGGACGTTACGGGATTGAAGGATATTTTGAAAAAGAACTTGCGGGGTCGCAAGGATTTTTGAAATCGGATCGCGACATTGCGGGAAATATTATTGCGGTTGCGGATCGATCATTCACCCCCGCGCAACATGGATCAGACATTGTTCTGGCTCTCGACCGCACGATTCAATTTAAGGCATGTACGTTGCTTGCCGCGTCCGTAAAAAAACACGGAGCAGATGGAGGAAGTATCATTGTGGTGGAACCAAAAACGGGACGCATTCTTGCGATGTGCGGCGCACCAGACTTTGATCCAAACAAATTTGGAGAAACAAAAGATGCAAACGTTTTTAACAACCCAGCCATTTTCGGATCGTATGAACCGGGTTCCATTTTTAAACCCATCACGATGGCGGCGGCAATAGACGTTGGTGCGGTTTCACCATCCACGTTATTTAATGATACGGGAGAGGCGATGGTAGAAGGTTGGCCAAAGCCCATCAGAAATGCGGAGAACAAAAAATACGGAATGGTTGATATGACGACCGTGCTTGAAGAATCCATTAACACCGGAATGATTTTTTCCATGCGACAAATGGGAGGAGATATTTTTGCGGACGCCGTCAAAAAATTTGGATTCGGAAAAAAGACCGGCGTGGAACTTGCAACGGAATCTGTGGGGGATATAAGTTCCATGGAAAAGAAATCCGAAATTTATCGCGCGACCGCGTCTTTTGGTCAAGGAATTTCCGTGACGCCGCTTCAAGTGGTGATGGCATATGCGGCGATTGCAAACGGAGGTGTGTTGAAAAAACCGTTGATCGTGGATGAAATTCGTGTCGCAGATGGAACGGTTGAAAAACGTTCTTCTCAAGATATTACGCAAGTGATGAGTCCAAAAACATCGCGTATGTTAGGCGCCATGCTTGTTGCGGTGGTTGAAAACGGACACGGAAAGCGCGCGGGCGTGCCTGGATATTATATTGCGGGAAAAACGGGAACCGCACAGGTGGCAAGTGAAAGCGGAGGATATGAGTTAAACAACACCATCGGGTCATTTGCCGGATTCGGTCCTGTCGAAGATCCAAAATTCGCGATGATTGTACGTATCGATAATCCACGAGATGTCATTTGGGCAGAATCCACCGCCGCCCCACTCTTTGGTGAAATGGCCAGATTTCTGTTACAGTATTTCAAAGTAGCACCGACGAGGAAATAAAATTGTGTCATCCCGAGCGGAGCCGAGGGATCTCACATTTATAAAACGCGAGATTTCTCCGTTCGTCGATGACTCCTCAGTCGGAATGACACAGATGCCAAAAATATTATGAAAAAAACTCTTGAAAAACTCCTCGCCAACAAAGCTCGCGCTTTCCTCGACAAGCACCACCCAATCATTATTGGCGTTACTGGCTCCGTTGGGAAAACCTCGACGCGTCATGCGATCGCGACAATTCTTTCGGCGAAGTATTCGGTTGTGACCTCGATTGAGAATTACAATAATGAGCTTGGGTTACCTCTCTCGATTCTTGGCGAGAAGTCACCGGGAAAGAATGTGTTTGGATGGTTGAAGATTCTGTGTTCCTCGAAACGCAAAGCGGCGGAGGTGTATGTGCTTGAATATGGCATTGATCATTCAGGTGACATGGATGCGCTTGTGGCGATTGCAAAACCATCGATTGCGGTGATGACCGCGCTCTCGCCAGTTCATGTGGAATTTTTTTCATCGGTTGAACAACTCGGTGAAGAAAAGGCGAAACTGCTCGCAGCGGTTCCCTCGGACGGACTTGTTGTGTTGAATGCGGATGACCCGAATGTTGTTGGACTCGGAAGCCATGCAGTTGCGCCAATTGTCACGTATGGGTTTCGAGAAACAGCGGATGTACACGCAACAGATTACGCGATCGAAACGCGATCGGATTTTTCCTTCCAACCCGGCGAACAATTTTCGGAATTGCATGTGAATGTTCATGTATCGAATGCACGGGATGGTCATGACCATCCCCTACAATCGATGGAATCGATTTTGATTACGCTTACGAATCAGCTTGGCAAAAGTGCAGTCAGTTCTGTGCTTGCGGCCATCGCTGTTGCGAAGCATCTCGAACTGTCCGATGATCAAATCCTCTCTAAACTTCCTGAACTCAAAAATGAACCCGGCCGCATGAATCCGATTCCGGGAATCAAAGGTTCACTCATTCTCGATTCAACCTACAACGCCGCGCCTGCGTCCATGATGGCCGCTCTCTCGGTTTTGTCCGAGTTTCAGCCGGTCGAAAATGCAAAACGCATCGCGGTCCTCGGACACATGGCAGAGCTTGGTGCGCAAACGGAACAAGAACACAGAATGGTCGGCATGCGTGCGGCGGAAGTGTGTGACCGATTGATTACGGTTGGAGAAGCGGCGCATCATATTCGTCATGCCGCCATTGAAGCGGGAATGCCGGAAGAACATACGGCGGAATTTGCGCATCCCGTCGAGGCGGGACGATGGCTGGATCACGAAATCAAAAAAGGAGACATTGTGCTTGTAAAAGGTTCACAAAGCGCACGCATGGAAAAGGTTGTGAAAGATGTCATGGCCGAACCACTTCGAGCGCGGGAGTTGCTTGTGAGGCAGTCAAAGAAGTGGATCAAGTCATAAAGATGAATGGACGTCCCTCTCGACGTTCATTTTTTTTGCACAAAAAAATCACCCGTTCGCTATTGTGCTTTGGGTGAGTAAGGTTAGGCGGGAAATTCCGCGAGATCGGCTTTCGCAATCATGACGAGAATATGATAACGCACTGAGATTGTCTTGCGATCATATTCGTTTGTCGCTGGGTCGTAGTATGTCTCTGTCAGAGTTTTGAGTTCGTTTTGAATGTGTCTCACAACCGAGCGACGCTGTTTGTGTGTGAGACCTAAATCCTCATCCGAGAAACCTCCACGCGTTTTTGCTAGGCGAATTTCGTGAAGCTCCCAGACAAGAACGTCAATGGTTTTGGACAGATCTTTTATTTCGCGTAAATGTTTGACGAACAAACGTCCATGTTCAAACCAGTACGCGCGTTCAAGAAGCTCGATAGTTCGTTCAGTGAGATTGAATTCAGCAAGGGTGAACTTGTAGCGTGTTGTCATGTTCTGAACAAATTTGAGGAGCGTTGGAGTCGACTCGATAAGAAACGTATTGCTTGTTGCACGCGCAACAGCGTCTTTGATTGCAAGGATCGCTCCTTCTCGTTCAAGCTCCATAAGCTCATCTGTGGACGCGCCAAGTTGGCTTGGGGAAATGCGTCGCTTGAGCATTTGTTCTGTAAAAGACAATCCGACACGACACACAATGTGTGGGTGCGGTTTTGCTGTACGAGCTATTTCGAGTTCCTCGCGAAGACATCGAATGATGGCTTCAATAGGAATCTGCTCATTAAGCAAAATAGGATCAAAGATCATGTTGCCTCCGTTTTCAAAGAACGAGAGAGATGTTTAACACAAATAGAATGGGTACGTCAATGATCCCATATACGTTGACGACAAGCATGTCTTTCGGTATTATTTCGCCAGTTCTTTCACTCTGATCACTAGCGCATCCTGGAGGATCTCATGTCCATCACTGTTTCTCAGCACCCGATCGTGCGCACTGCGCTTACGCATTTACGCGACAAAAAGACAACGCCGGAAGTGTTTCGCCGTGAATTGCATCGTCTGAGTCAGGTGCTCGCGGTGGATGCAACACAACATCTCGTGATCGATGGGTATTCCGTTCAAACCCCCCTTGCGAAAGCACCAGGGTTCGAGCTGAGTGGACAGCAAGCGTTGATCCCGATCATGCGTGCGGGTAGCGGCATGCTCGCTGCGTTTCTCGGTTTCCTGCCGAACGCATATGTCTGGCACATGACCCTGTCGCGTAACGAGGAAACCCTCGAGCCTGAGTTTCATGGAAGTAAAGTTCCCGCAAAGATCGCGCCGAACATCGACACGTGTTTCATTCTCGACCCCATGCTCGCAACGGGCGGCAGCGCGTGTCTCGCGATTGATTATGTGAAGAAGGCAGGTGCAGAACGCATCGTCTTTGTCGGTGTGCTCGGTGCACCAGAAGGCGCGGCGCGTTTGCAAAACGCACATCCGGATGTCCCGATCATCATCGGTGCGATGGACGAACGTCT
>Ga0155568_120_pt1 | contig 12981 bp, 5 predicted proteins | sample RifCSPhighO2_12_FD_107225 | JGI IMG/M metagenome (GOLD analysis project Ga0155568, IMG submission 107225) | Candidatus Uhrbacteria bacterium RIFCSPHIGHO2_12_FULL_47_12
ATGCTTGAAACCGCACCATGTCGATAGCGCGCCGGCATCGCAAACACACGCACTTGTTCAGGAGTGTTTTGCACGGGTGGTTGCACGATCATTGCCGGTGCGTTTGGATCCGCCATACATTATTTTTGTGGAATTTGAAGGAGTTTTCCTGGGCCGCTTGGATTATATCCATTCTTTACTTCATCCCCATCTTTATAAGTGTCTCCATCTGTATCTGGATTCAATGGGTTTGTTTGATAGACATCAACCTCTTCTTTATCAAAAAGTCCATCCGCGTCTGTGTCTGGATTATTTGGATTTGTGCCAAGTTGTGTTTCACGCACATCCGTAAGGCCATCTTTGTCGGCGTCGGCGGTCTCATCGACAACAGGTACTGGTGTTGTTTCAACAACAGGAGGGGTTACAGCGGCGGGAGTTTCTGTCGTTGCTGTTGGTTGTGTGGTTTCTTCCGGAGCGGATGGTGTAACCGGCGTACGAGAATTTAAAATTCTCATGGAGAGAAAAAACGCAAGCCCGACAACCACAACGATTGCCACAAAAAGAACGACGAGCTTCCATGGAAATGGTCGCTTCTCTGCCACTTCCGTTTGCGAGGCAGGTGCGGGCGCAACGGACGGCGCTGCAACAGGGGTGATTGGAGCCTCATCTGAAACAAGCTGTGGTGCGGGACTCATGGTTGGAGGGGCCATTTGCGGAGCGGCAGCGTCTGTCTGCGCAAACACATCCTCTGGTTCTTTGGTTGCATCTTCAAACATATGGGTGGCGATTTAAGTGTAGAGAGATTACTTTTTCAATGGATCATGTCCTGAATTCACTTCTTCCCCATCCAGATATCCGTCTCCGTCTGTATCTTTGTTGCGCGGATCTGTTCCGTACAACACAAGTTCTTGTGTAGAATCAAGTCCGTCATGATCCGGATCGTTTACAAGAATTTGCGCTCTGCACTCGGCGTCGCGTTTTGGATCAAGAACGCGACACACCTCTGCATCTTCGGCTTGATTCGCTGCGGAGAGCACGCGATCAAACTCACAATCCATATCCGCCGCACACACGAAGCCTTTTGTGGACGTTATAACCAACTGACAACTTGCTTTTACTTGACCATCCCCTATTTTATCACACAACAGTATGTCGGATGTTGCGAGCGCGGCAGAAACGGACAATTCGTCTGAGCACCGCACGGAAAGATTTTTGTCGGTGATCTTTGTACACACCGCAGCATCTCGCGCAACCCGCGCGACACTCCAGTAACAGTCATCTTTATCCGCCTCCTTAAGCGATTCACATACATCCGCCTTTTTGTCTTCGATCGCTTTCTGTTTTGCGTTCGCGATTCGGCACGCCTCTTTATCCTCCGCTGAAGCACATGCATCAGACGTTGTTGTCACAGGTTTCCCAAATAGGCTTGTCGGAGATGAGCTCGAGGAATCAGGCGCGGATGCTCTATTTACTTGCCATAACACCACCGCCAAAATCACCCCAGCCAAAACAATCCCTCCACCCACAATGAAGATGAGTTTCCAAGGAATTTGTTTTGGCTGTGATGGTTGGTCACCGAAATCCATATTATTTTGGACAGTAGGTAAATTCGATGTTCTTGAATGTCACGGATGAGTCTCCATCTGGACTGTATTTTGTGGTGAGCGGAATGGTGAATGGAACATCACGACAAATGAATCCACTTGGGAATGGTAATGACACACCGCTTCCAACCCCGAGCGTTGCTGTGCTTGTTTGCGGTTCGATGTAATTACCAGAAGCGTCTTTATGGGTTGGGGAAATAATGGATGCAGAAATGGAGAAGTTGCCTTGTGGCGCAGAGACAGTCACAACGTCTGCCGTTAACCCTGTTCCCACACGACACGCAGGAAGGAAGATATTTGCTTTATCCGGTGTTTTTCCGCTTGGTGGATTTTCAAAGCTATACAGCGTAACACTACTTGATGGTTGAGATTCAACATTTCCCTGAACTTGCACGACGACTTTTTGAAAGGCTGTTGGACAAGAACTTCCGCAAGTTGCCCCACAAACGGGAACCTGACATGACCCAGCAGCCAAACATGTTCCACCCGGTCCTTGAGAAGATACGCAATCTGCATCGTGATTACAGGTGAATTTTTTATTATCTTTTGTGAGATTACTGCAATACCCGTCACAATTATTGATATTATCCATTCCCTTAGGACTCGTGGCCGTATACGGCGTACAGGATTTCCCATTCTCACCAAAGAGGGATCCTCCATTGCACGCCCCAACTAAACGACAGGTGAATCCACTTGGACAGGTTCCTTGGTTTCCTTCATCCTTTGGATCACATGTTCCCTGAACTTCACTCTTATCTTGATCCGCCTTAAAACACTGAAATGGTACAGCAGCTCCGTCACAATATTCGTTTCCATTTATGGTTCCGTCTCCGCAATACGGACCAGACTGTGTTTTATACTGACAAAATTTGTTACAGAAGTTACATGTTGCGCCATACGCCGCACTACAAACGGATCCGTTTGCCGCACCACTATCGCAGGACTCGATTCCGACGTTTACGTAATTATCTCCGCAAACGTTTGCCGTACAGGCATTCGTACAAGCATCATTGTTCGAGTTATTTCCATCATCACACGCTTCTGTCCCTTCCGGCTTTCCGTTTCCACACTGTTGTGGACCACCGGCACACTCTCCCCAACCATATTCCACTGGGTTGGTCACATTGATCCATAAACACGACTGAGGTGTGAGCGAATTACCGTAATTTTTACATGTACGTGTTCGAGCCAAATCGTAAAGTGTTGCACCAATACACTTTCCACCGCCTGTACAAGTTGAATCTTGGGAACAAGCCGTGTTGTTATTCGTTCCATTTGCACACAATCCTGTAGAGCAGGTTCCGGCACAATCTGAAGTCTGCGTACACACCTTTCCACTCACCGAACACTTTCCGATACAATCAGAATTTTTATTGCAAGATTTTCCACTCAAAGAACATTTATTAGCGTTACAAACATCTGCTTTACAAACCTCTTGTGGATCTGTTGGACAGCCCACATTCGATGAACAAACTGTTCCGATATTTATTCCAGCCGTACAAATTGTTCCTTTGGTACATGCAGGAGAAGGACAAACTCCTGCAGTACACTTTGTTCCATCCGTATTTAATGCACCCGCATAAGATTCCGTATTTCCATCACACTTCTCGGATCCATCATTCACAACCTTATCTCCACACATTGGACCAGGCGCCTTACACTCGGCCGTACAATTTTTTCCCGTTGCGGAATAGGTTCCATTCGCAACGTCACATTTTCCACTAGATTTTGCCCAGCTTGTTGCTGGCAATGTGCCAAAATTCGTTGGCGTACCACAATCACATTGCTCGTTTCCGGCAAGGAATCCATCGCCACAGGTAAACGCGGTTGAAACTTTACATCCTGATCCGCAATGTCCGTAAGTGCCGTTTAAAGCTCCGTCATCGCAGGCTTCGAGCGGATCTTTCACCCCGTTGCCGCAAAGCCCTGGTAAACATTCTGCACCGGCATCCATGGCTTGATCTTTACTTTGAAAACCAAAACAGTCTGCTTTACAAGATGTATTGATTTTTCCTGGAACATTTTTTGTACAAACACCTCCCACTCCACAATCGATTGCTGCATTACAAACCTTACCAATTTTTGTTTTATCACCCGCCGTACAAACATCTGTCACACAGCTTTCTGCGCTTACTTCCCCTTTTTCACACACCTCCCCTTTTTGTTTGATGGAGCCATCCGTATTGAGAATCGTTGGCGCTTTTACCCCATCGCCACAAATCGTGGAGCTTCCGAATACGGTTGCACTGCAATACTCTGACGCAATCTTAAATCCACTTAGTAATCCACCTGGTGCTTTTCCTACACGGTACGATGCTTGAATGGTTGCGTGATCTGGTCCTGGTTGATCGATCTTGTTGCTCCAAGCAACGGTGTTGTACTCAAGTTCTGTTGAGAGTGTGTACGCTTCACCGCCCTGATTTTGATACGCGTATAAGTGTGAACGTTCTGGACACACAAATTTTCCTTGTGTGCTGTTCCAACATGTTGCAGAGTCATACCCCTCGCCCGCATTTTTGCACTGCGCCCAGAATTGGTTCAGCGGATCTGTTGGAAGCGCGCCGCCGACAGCATTTCCGAGTGTACTGTTCCAAGATGGCCAGACGCTGTTGCTCATGGATGGGATGAATGTTCCTGCCTGAACGGTTGGGTAACTTGGGACACACGTTTCTGTTCCAGGACATGCAGGGTTCTGCGGTGCTGTTGCCGGACCATTTTGATTGACAACGCACTTCTGACTCTTTGTCACTGCACAACGACCATTTGCATTTCCATATTTTTCAAACGTTGCAACCATGTCTGTGATGTCTGTCAGTCGTTTGGTATCTCTTCGTAATTTTTGTTTATCTGCATCACAAAAGGCATTTGCGTCTGGCGCGTTACATTCCGCATTTCCTTTCTTTGGATCACAAACTTTATCGGAAATCGTGCATCGACCGTTTGGTTGACATTGGTCTAAACAATCTCCGTCCCATGAACAAGCGATGAACTCGTTATCTTGTGAAACATATCCGTTTCCGCTCTTACACAATCCCACATGCGAAACACCTGAATCGACCGTGTCGTTTGCATTCAAGCGGAAGTTCTGAAGGACGAGATCGAAAATTTCTTGAGCTTCTTTTCCTGCGTCTGCATTAAAGGAGACGACGTAAATATTCGCATGAAGACTCGAACCGTTACGATTTGCCGCAGCGGCATAAATCGTAGTGCCTGTTTGTACAGCTTCGTAACCATCGAGCTTCGCCGCTTTTGGTGTTCCGGTAAATCCTTGCGCTTTAAACCAAGCGGCCGGAGAAAGATAGGTTGGATTTGCAAGCACACGAACACCAATTGAATCTTTTGTGCCGGCAACGCGGAATACCAATTCCTTCAACACATTTGTGTTGATGAATTTTTGATCCGGCGTTGCGTCTGTTGGTGGGAGTTCCAAAGCTGGAAGCATCTTGCCTTCTTCTGGCTTACCGATATCGCGACAATAGAACAACGAGAAATTGGTGTTTTCAGCATTTTCAATGAACGGAATACCGTAAAGTGATCCGTTGGCTTTTTTGGCATCCAAAGCTGGCCATGGGTTTTCACAGAGAAACGCAACTTCGGCGACGTGGCCGGAAACAACCGCGGAAGGAAAATTGTTATATCCATTCACGTTCGCGGTGGCAATGACATCTCCAGAACCATTTTTTCCGAGCGCTTTAAATTGCGCGGTTTTTTCTGTGCTTGCAGCCACAATTCCCAAAATATCCGTCTTCGCTCCCGAATCTTTTACCGGAGTTCCCCAACTCCACGTCCAGGAATACACCGTATCAATAGAGGTGATTTCCTCAAGCAACCCTGTGTTCTTGCGATAGGAAAGAGGCTTCGCACTAAAATTGTGTGCTTCATCTTTCTTTGAATAATATCCGGGGCTCTTCGAGAGATAAACTGGTAGTGTGGATGTGATTCCTTCATCGGTCGTTTGAACAACATCGAGCAAACAAATATCCGCGCCGGTTGTAAAGGTGTTTGTTTGCGAAACGGTCTGACACGTTGTTCCATTATCCCCAAGACAAATACTGACCTGTTGTTTGCTGAAGACGCCTTTTGCATTTCCGTTTTTGGTTTTAACAGTCAGTTTGTACTGTGCAAATGGCAACAAACGTTCCGTGTATCTGAGATATACTTGATAAGAACCCGCTTGACCCGGAACTTGTTCGTAGGAAATTGGAACAAAACATTGTGTGGTTGCATTTGCAAGCGCCTCTTGTCCAAATAAGTCCTTCACCCAATTCCAAATGGAGGCAAACAAATTCTTTGCGTGTTCGAGTCCGACAGGTTGTGTGTAATACGGACAGTTTGCTGCAGTGACCGTAACATCTGCTCCAGCTACTGATTTCATTTTTACAAGCTCAAGCTGAAGATTTGGATCTGTTTCTGCTGCAGAGATTTTTCCGTCTGCGTCCAAATCCACGGATCCAAAACTCTTTGGATCCATTTCTTCACTGAACGTAAAGGAAACGGCGGTGTTGCGGCAAACATCTTTCGCATCGTTTCCTGGCGCAGATGCGGTTATGGAAGGCCGTACAAAACAACACTTTGATGCACCGCATCCAAGCGAAACGGTTTTTCCATTTACCGTTGTTGATCCGCACTGTGCATCTGCATCACACGAACAGAGCAATTTAAATTCACCCGTTCCTGTTTTTCCACCAATAGAAACTTGGACGTTTGAGATCGCGTAACCGTATGTTGCTTTTGTTACATCTGATTCAACTTCAATAGGAGCACCAATGGATACCTCTGCAACCGCATAAGGACCAACAGTTTTTGGCGCGGTTGGAACGGCCTCACACTGTTCTCCCGCCTCAAGCGCACCTCCGTTTCCACAGAAAGAAGGATTTGTGTAGGTTGGGCTTGAACCCATTTTCAAACATTCTTTTGAACATCCGGAGGCAATTTTTCCAAGAGCAAGATCGCATCCTTCATCTTCTCCGATATTTTTTACGCCATTTCCACAATGATTTTTTGTTGCGTCAAAACCAGGATTTGTTCCTTCATTGAGACAGACGTCAGAACATCCATCACCACCCACCGTCTTTCCGTCATCGCACGTTTCACCTGTCCCAACGACTCCATCGCCGCATCGCGCGTTTGAATAAGCAACAATTCCGCCTTCAAACAAGCAGTTTGAAGAACAGCCGTCGCCATTTTTTGTATTTCCATCATCACACGCTTCTCCTCCGTTTGTGTTTGTGTGATCTTTCACGCCGTCTCCACAAATCGATTTAATAGAACCTGCACCTTCATTCAAACACTTTGCGGAACATCCATCACCGTCGAGAACTTTTCCGTCATCACATTGTTCGCCCGGATCCAGCACGGTGTTTCCACAAAGCGGAACCGCAGTTCCTTCTTTCAAACATACGGAAGAGCAGCCGTCGTTTCCGTTACTGTTGCCGTCATCACAAGATTCTCCAAGCTCTGTGACACTGTTTCCACAGACTGCTTGCCCAACTTTAATTGGGTTTCCTGTAAACAAACAATTTCCCGCACAAATCTTTGGAAGTGTGGTTGTCAGTTCAAGCGATCCATTGTTTAACAGAAACGCAGTGATCTCATTATATTTGTGATCTGTCACACCAACGCCATCCACATAAGAAGCGGCTCCAATCTTGTTTGGCGTATCTTTCGCTCCCCATCCATTCCATCCTTTTGCCTGAAGCGCTTGACCGGTTACAGAACAATCGTCCGGTGCGCTGTAAGCGGTTGCCGTATATTCTTTTCGTTCGCCAATAAATTTAAGCGTTGCGGACTTTGGAGAAACACCAACACGATCCACCACACACGCCGTTCCTGAATCTTTTGTTTTAAATCTCCAAGAAAAATCTCCTAGGTAAAATTTATTTTCAGGTGTTCCGAAGTTTGATCCGTCGGTTGAAAGCAATGCCTGTACGGAAGATTTCACCTTTCCTGAAACACGAACGCGATACCACGTATTTTGAACGAACGCAGTTCCATCCGTTTTAACCATCGCCTTATTCGTTGCTTCGTCGTAGGAAATACTCGTAACATGATCCCAAAGCGTTTGCTGGTTTTCATCACAAAGAGAATTTTCACATTGATAAATACGAATGGCGTTTGTCGAGCTTAAAGAAGCATCATTCATCGGGACACTAAAGGTGACCCACGGCTCCACGTTTCCACAGGCAGAAGAACAATTTGGAAAATAATCACTGACACGCGGATTTGCAAGCGCGATCGTAAGTTCTCCTTTGCCGGTTGGTTTGTTAGGAGCATTGGTAACCGTTGCACTGATTTCAGCGGGAATGCCGGGTAGCGTGTTATAACGTGGATTCACAGCTGTCGTACAAACTCCTGCGGCAGGATTCGCAACAAGGGTATTATTTGGCAAAAATGTTGCGGCCCACTGAGATGAACTCCAACCAATCGAGTGTTTCGCACACGCAAGCACAACACAATGATCTTGATTAGAAAGAAGCTGAGCCTGATACGAAACGGATTCTCCTAAATTTTTTGCCGTAAATGTTTTGGGCGAAACCGTTACAGCACCCACTCCGCACGGAGCGTTGGATGTGGATGTACGAAACGTCCAAGAAAAATCTTGCGCAAGCGAGGCGCCCGGAACCTGTCCAATGGGTTTTGATTTCACTCCACCACCCGGAGCGGATGCACCTTTGATGGTGACTTGATAAAGCGTACTTGTTTCAAAAAGTTGTGCAGGAGACCATTGGAATGTTGTCACAGCGGCCTGTGCGTTCAAAGGCTGAAAGGATCCCGGAACATCTTGCCAATCTGCAGCTGCACATGTTCCTTGTGCTTCTTTTGCTGGTGGACATTTTTGAATTTTAATGTTTGTGCCATTCAGTGTTGTTGGATCTATACTTACTCCAATCGGACCAAAGGAGGCCGTCACAGCCGCTGAGACACAAATATTTTCTTGTTTACTCCAAAGGGGTGATGGTGAAGGAGATGGTTTGGGAAACGCAGGATCAGAACAGTTGATGACAACGGTTGGCGCAACAGGAATTTGACTTGTGGAAACTTTATAAGCGAAGTGTGCAACTTTTGGACCATCAGACGGACAGGCTTGATTTGGCAAAGAACACGAACCGTTTGCACAACATGTTTGACCCGAGGCGCACAAACTTGGTGTTTGCTGACAATTTCCAACTGTAAAATTAATCGAGTTCGATTGATTTGAGAGGGCATCTGTCACAAAAAGCGGCCCAGATTTTGCCCCTGTCGGAACACTCACAGATCCAATATCCGTTCCTATCCAACTTCCTGGAACAACCGACAACCCTGTATTAAATGTTGCGATTCCTTTTGTCTCTCCAAAATTTTCTCCTAAAATATTTACAACCGTTCCAACAGGTCCGGCATTTGGATTCAACAAACAAATACCTGGAGTTGGTTTTCCGGTCACGATCGTAAACGCTTTTGCGTCTGAGGCATTTCCCGATTGTGGAACAACGCTTACTTGATAATCCCCAAAAAGAATTGCTTTCGTGTTAATGGTCTTTGGAACTTTCACGGTGATGGAATCATTACGCCAAAACAACCCTCCGCAAACTTTTGGAAAATCCACCTCTCCGTTCGCGGATTCACTCGACGCGATATGCACAAATTTTACATACCCCGTTGCGGTTCCAAAATCAGAACCGTAGATCGTGACATATTGTCCAGCCGGACCCCAAGTTGGTTGCGACTTACAAGATCCAACTGCCCCACCGCAATCTGCATCCTTTGCACATTGCTTTGCATTATTTACCCCACCCGAACACGCCTTCCAACCTGTATCAATGGAGTTGATCGTTGGTTTTGAGGCGGTTGGGATGTTTGTGGCAACAAACGTCTTTGCGTTTGATCCTGCACGAACATCGGTACACACTCCATCTGTTTTGACACACACCTTTGCCTTTTTATCACAAAATTCATCATTCACAACATCACAATCTGCATCCACATTACAAATCTTTGCTGTTTTTATTTGCGCACACGGAGCCGTTGCCGAACACAATTTCAACGACTCAGAACACCAAGACATCCCGCATGTGTATGATGCGTCTGTTTTTTTACAGTCATCATCTGAAAAACACGTCTTCGCTGGATCTACCTTCGCACCGCTTGCATTCAAGCAGAAGTAATCCCCCGTAAACACTTGCGCGTTATAGGTCCCGCTTACAACTCCCGGAACCGTTGCAGTAAGCTGTGTTGACGTCCATGCCGTAGATTTTGCTTCAAAATTTGCGAGATAGATGGATGACGTTCCTTGTGTTCCTCCAAATGCAAGCCCAGCAAGTGAGAACGGCTTATTCACTTCTGACGCAACAGGATTTAAGGCACACAAACCAGGACGCTTGATGGCGTTTACGTCAAACTTTGACATCACAGGTCCGACAGCGTCATCTGATCGATCTGTTTGTGCAGGAACCGTTCCTGTAGCAGGAATATTAATTTTGATTGGGCCATCAACCGCGCCAACTGGAACCTGAATAACAATCTCTTTTTCTGACCAAGATATGTTTGGATTACAAGCTCCGCCTGGACAATCAGCACCAACGGAACATGTTTTTCCGCTGTTTGCTCCACCAACACATTTCAATCCACATTGATATGCACTCGCCGTTTTCAAAACACCCGCTTTTTCCGTTCCAAGAAAATCAACAAAACCTGGGGTTGTCCCAAACCCAGAACCAGAAATAGTAACAAGATTCTCGGAAGCTCCGTTATCTGGAGAAACAGATTGAATCACCGGAACATCCTGACAGAATCCTTTTATACAAAATCCGGAAGCGCATTCTGCATTTGATGTACAGGCTGACGGGATACACTTTCCACAATAATATTGGCTCGTTGGGTCGCCTCCGCAATTTTTTCCTGTTTCATTATAGGGCGCCGCAGCGTCCGGTTGATCGTTGTCACAGTTTGGTGCGTACACCATCACGGAAACTTTATTGGATGTCACAAAATTTCCGGCACAATCGTTTCCTTTTGCGAAAAGCGTGTACGATTTATTTGTAATGAGTCCGCTTGTATTCCAAGCTTCATCTGGATCTGTGTTAAAACTATTCTCCACGTTTCCACCGGTAAGAACTTTGTTTGTGGATAAATCGAGACCTGCCGTAAAGATGGGGTCATTTCCATTCTCCACAAAAAAATCAACAAACGAAACTCCGGAGTCATCTTTCGTTGCGGCTTGCAGCATTTTATTCACACCAAGAATAACTTTTGGTGCGGGTTCTTTCATGACCATGGTTGGTGCTTGCGTATCGATCGCGGATCCAGCCGTAAAGGAACAAGGCTGCAGGGCGGAACAGCACGGCTTTTGTGCTGTGCACGTTAATGTCGCTCCGCTCGCAGAGGTCAATTTTGTATTGTCGATCACAACTTCATATGTTTTTCCCGATTGAAAACAATGAAACGTTGGGTTGTCTTCACAAAGAGCGTCTGGAGTAAATGTGACTTTTGGACCCGCAAACTGAAAGACTCCGGGCACAGCCACTCCCGCTTGCTTGACGCTGATCCCTGTCGCGTTTTTTACGGACTTAGAAAAAACAAATTGCAATTGAAAATTCCTGAGTGCCTTTGCACAGTCCGTATTCAGAGAAGAAAGCGTAAACTCAGGCTTGGGCGGTGGAAACGGAGGATTCTTTAGACACGTTGGATCTGTTGGGTTGTTTTTACAAAACGCAATAATATCCGCCTCCTCTGTCGCTCCAACCAATCTACTTACAATAAATTGCGCGATCGCAAACGACATGAGCACAATCACAAGACCAATCAATCCATTTGTGATGGTCTTTTTTGCTTTTTTGACGCGTTCATCATTTCCTCCTGCGGTCATGTACATGAATCCGCCATACACAACAATCACAACCGCAATCACCCCAAGAAATGAGATGACGGTGCGGATCAGCCGCGCGATGATGACGGTGACAGATGGTCCTGCAGCAAACCCTGCATTTGCCGCAAACGAAGCAAACGCGGTTTGGTCAACCGGTCCCGTTGCCGCAAGGATTGGTTGCACAACAAAGATTCCCGTACAAGCAAGGACGGAGAGAACAAGAATCGATTGAAACAATCTACGAAGATTCATGTAAGTCGTTTATTGTGGAAGAGGAATGGAACAGACGAGTGATGAAGGAACACCGTTACAGCAATAGGGTTTCGTTGGATCCGCGCCGTTACATGCTTTTGCGGAGCTTGCATTGTCACCCATCGCCGGGAACATACAAATTTGGTACGCACTCTTGATGTCATGTGTCACACGCGGCCAGTAAGAAGATCCGCCTTCTGCATTCGAAATAAACGGAGGATGAGCGAGGCGAACAACAGATTTCACGGGAATGTCTGTTGGAAGTGTGTTTGGAACATCTGTTTTTGTTGGGACAAACCACATTGGGTACGTTGGATCCGGCCAGAGTGAAGCGTTTGTGGCATTCACGGTCGACCCTTTCAACAACATATTGAACGTAAGGGTGATATCTTTTGACACATCAATATTTCCTGTGGAAATGTCTGGTACAAGAGATTCTATACGCGGAACCGTGAGATCTGGATCATTGGTTGTGTTGAAACTCCAGATGTAATCATCATTGGTCTGCGTACCAGAACACGCAACTTTATCCGTGGAACTTCCACACGCTTTTCCATCCGCGTTACCATCAAACGAATTTCCAGCTGCGTCCACGACTCCGTCATAGTTCACCCCTGTGAGAATCCCTTGTGGAGGAGTCGTTTCATCGATACTTGCCGCTTTTGCGGTCACGGTAATTTTCTTTCCGCCCGGAAGACAATAAATAGTTCCCCCGCACGGATCTTTTCCACACGCATCATTTGTTGTGAAGCCAATGGTCTTGTAGGCATTACTGACATCATACGTTCCATTAACAGGATTGGCTCCGCCATCTGTGACGGTAATGCGCTGAAAACTTTTTGTTGGTCCGCCGTTCAGGGCGAAGATGCCGGTTGTTGCGATAGGATCCATGGCCTCACTGAACGTAAGTTCAACGGAAATGTTTGGCGCAAGCGGTTTTGCAACGGTTTCTCCTGGAGGCTGAAGCTTTGCAACGGATGGAATGATGGACAAAAGCGTTGGTGGTGTTAAATCGGCGTTTTTTGAAACCGTAAAGTTCCATCCGTATCCGGCAGAATTCACCCCCGTAAACGCAGCACCACCGTCCTCTTTTTGAATACTTGGCTTGAGAGCAACTGAATAATTAAAATCTTTGAGACCATCTCCAAGATACGCGACAGGTTTAAAGACGAATGTTTTAAAATCACTACTGACCGTTACGACCACTTTATCGCTTGCAAGCGCGGTTGTTTCTCCTTTTGCGGTTTCAAAAATGTTCACGGCGAGCGCTTTTGAAGCGGGATTTGTGATTTTGATGTTTGT
>Ga0155568_135_pt1 | contig 11200 bp, 13 predicted proteins | sample RifCSPhighO2_12_FD_107225 | JGI IMG/M metagenome (GOLD analysis project Ga0155568, IMG submission 107225) | Candidatus Uhrbacteria bacterium RIFCSPHIGHO2_12_FULL_47_12
CCGTACAAATTAACGACAACGGCCATTAAGGATCCGGGTCTTGTGTCTGTGTACGTGACAAAAGGTGATGTTGAAGTCGTGACAGACGCACCGGTTGCGTTTTCTCCTGCGCAGTACTTCCGACCAGATCCTGTTCGCTTGTTACCACACACCGATCTTGATCAACTCCACGTGAATTATATTCTCGCTCGCTACACACCTCCGGTGGTCAAAGATGGATGGAGTGTGGCAACAGTACATTTAGATGCGCGTCAATTATGGCTCAGCAATAATCGCTGGAAGTTCACATTCTCCACGCCAGAAATTGAGGAGCTGAAAACAAGTGTGGACGTGAAACAAATTGATTTGGTCATGAAACGGCCACCCGTATCGTGGTGGAATAGTGTATTCCAAGCCTTCAGCCTTGGTTCCGGCGCACAATAACATATGCCCCATTTCGAAACCCACCATCAAGAAATTCTCGCCCGAACAGGTTTTTTCGTCAGCCTTGCGTCTTACGGATTGTTTTGGCTACTCGATCTCATCCATCCAGGATTTGTCGCACGATTTTTTTCCGTGCACTTGTTTTTGCTCGGTATGATTGTGTTTGGAATTTGGTGGGGTTCCGTTGTTGAGGAATATACAGATCGACCAAAAATACAGGAGGCCACCCTCGTTCTGGTCGGAATCTTATGCGCTGTGTTAACCTGGAATCTCGGTGAGATGTTTGGAGGATGGAGACTCATCGTAAGCGCGGTTGCGTTTGTTGTTCCTCTGCTTGTGTTGCGATTATTAAAGTACAAATAGATATGGACACGATTTTTGATAAAATTATTCGTAAAGAGATTCCGGCAGAGATTCTGTATGAAGATGATCGGGTGATTGCGTTCCTCGATATCTTTCCGGTTAATCCAGGTCATACACTTTTTGTTCCAAAAGAATCCTGTGAGAACATATTGTGTACGTCTGACGAAGCGCTTGTGCATCTTTTTTCTGTCGCTAAAAAACTCGCGCCAGCCATTTTACAATCTGTCGGCGCAACGGATTTTAATTTTAATACGAACAACGGTCCGATCGCAGGGCAGGTGATTATGCACACACATTTTCACCTGATACCTCGTTTCGAGAATGATGGTCATGCGATGTGGGGACATCAGAACGCAACATCCGAAGAACTCGCGGAGCTCGGCAAGCGCATTCGTTTGAGCGTTGACGAGATGCGAGCGAGCAAATAAGATGCCACAAAACCCACGAAGAGATCCCTCGGCTCGTCGATGACTCCTCACTCGGGATGACACAAATACATTATGAAAATCATCATTACAGGTGGGGCGGGATTCATGGGGTCTAACATGATCCGGTATCTTTTGCGCGAATACAAAGATGTCGAAGTCGTGAACTTTGATGATTTGACGTACGCGGGAAATTTGTCGAACTTGCATGATCTTGCGAATGATCCACGATACACATTCGTAAAAGGAAACATCTCGAGACGCGAGGATGTCGAAGCACTCCTCTTGAAAGGCGCGGATCTTCTGATCAACTACGCGGCCGAGACACATGTCGATCGTTCGATCCTCGACCCGGATGTATTCATCCAAACAAACGTGATGGGTGTTCACAATCTTCTCGAAGCCGTTCGCAAATTTAAAATTCCACGCTACGTCCAGATCTCGACAGATGAAGTTTATGGCGCAGTCATGGAAGGCGAGTCAGACGAGAAAGCATCGTTCGAGCCTCGCAGTCCGTATGCGGCTTCAAAAGCGGCGGGAGATTTGTTGTGTCATGCGGCGGCTGTGACATTTGGTACGCCGGTAATCGTCACACACTCCGTAAACTTTTACGGGCCGTACCAATTTCCCGAAAAGCTTATTCCGCTTTTTACGTGTAATCTTTTCGACGGAAAAAAAGTTCCCGTTTACGGAGATGGTTTGCAGGTGCGTGAATGGATTTTTACGGAAGATCACTGTCGCGCGATTGATCTTATTGCCCAAAAAGGAAACATCGGCGAAGCATACAATATCGGAACCGGTCATCGCATGCCGAACATTGAGATCATTCGTCATCTTTTGAATCACACAAATCGAGACGAATCATTTCTCGAGTACGTTCTTGATCGCCCTGGACATGATCGTCGTTACGCCTTGAATAGTCAGAAGTTGCGAACGGAACTTGGATGGGAACCAAAAATGAGTTTTGAAGATGGAATTGCACAGACCATCGAATGGTATCAACAAAATCCAGAGTGGATCGCGAACTGTAAGTCTGGAGCCTATAAAGAATATTACGAGTCGCAGTATAAACATAAGGGACACAGTGTATGAAAATCCTAATATTCGGCCGAGGCTACCTCGGCAACCGACTCGCAGAAGCGTGGAAGGATGAAGCGATCCTTTCCGATGTGCGTATTACCTCGAAAGAGGATGCGTTCGCGGAATTTGCGCGTCATCAACCGGATGTTGTGCTGAACGCAGCGGGTGTTCGCGGCAAACCAAACGTAGATTGGTGTGAAGATCATCAGCTTGAGACGATGCGCGGGAATGCGATTCTTCCCATGATCCTCGCCGACGCTTGTGCGGAAGCGGGATTGTATTTGTTGCACATGGGATCCGGATGTATTTTTTACGGAGACTCGGCGCATGAAGATCGCGCGTGGAAAGAAGAGGATCACGGAAATCCGGATGTTGTGTACTCGCGCGCAAAGTGGGCAGCGGATTTGGTTCTCTCTACATTGCCGAACGTCGCGATCGCACGCATTCGCATGCCAATCGATTGGGTGCCGTCGTTAAACAACATGATCGATAAATTGTCGACGTATCCAAAAGTGATCGACGTCGAAAACTCGGTCACGATTATTGAAGACATGATCGATGTGTTTCACCAGATGCTCGAGAAAAAGGCGACGGGAATTTTTCATGTCACGAATCCCGGAACCATGAAACATCGCGAGCTTCTCGATCTGTATCACGAACTTGTCGATCAAAATCATTCCTGCGAATGGATTCACAATGATGAACTCGTCGGACAAGGCCTTGCGAAAAAAGGCCGTTCAAATAATTTCTTGTCAAACACACGCCTCGCCGAATACGGAATTCACATGCGCCCGGTCGACGTGGCGCTGCGAGACACCATGACGAAGTACGCAGAAGCAAAAAAAATTCAGGTGCGGGAAGAATAAGAAAAAGACCGGGTCATTGACCTGGTCTTTTTTGTATGTTAAGCCTTCCCTCAGACACGTTCTTTCACAGGAGATCTCGATGAAAATTTCCGTTCGTTCGCATGCGGTTCCAAAAGGTTCGCGGCGCGGTACGAAGTTGCAATCGGAAGATGCGTTTTGTCACAACGATCCAAACGAGCGTCCGTTCATTGCGGCCGTTGCAGATGGACATGGTGATTCAAAGCAAAATGTTTCTACGAGTGAACTTGCTGCACTCGTTGCGCGCATGTTGTGCGATCGTAAAATTCTTGATGTTGCTGCGCTTTGCGATATCATTCAAGAAACGATCGAAGACGATTTCGCTGCTTGCAAAAGCGGTGCTGTTGCAACACGTGTACTTATAGACGAAGGTGGATTTCAAGTGATGTGTGTTGGGGATGTTCGTTTGTATCGATTCATTCCGGAAGGAGAGGGTGATTTCGAACAAATCACGATTGATCATCATCCTGGAAATCCGGCCGAGTGCGAACGTCTTGAACCGCTTTTGTATCATCCGCAAATGAATCCAAAAGGGAAGTATCTCTTCTTTCCGATCGGATCAGAACATCCGACGCGTATCATGGGAGGGTCGTGCGCGATCATGGTGACACGCAGCTTCGGTGATCCAGAAATGCGCCCCGCGCTCATTTCGGATCCGGGAGTTTGTTTCGCTCCTCTTGACACGAATGTTCGACACGTCTTCGCCCTGTGTTCAGATGGTGGAGCGGACATTGTTGAGCGTGCATTTGTTGCCGCGCGCGAACTCAGTTTCGCTTCTCTTGAAGAGTTTCTTCATCTTGTGCAGATTCACACACCGCCAGATCCTCGTGACGACGTCACGATTTTGCTCATCGAGCTCACGCCCGATACACCCTAAAGGTCACGCTTGACCTTTTTTTGTTTGCCCGATAAGGTGCGCTTTCGCACGGATCGGAACGGTTCTGGTCGCGTGTGAATTGGCAGAATTCGTCCATGACGAATTCGGAGGGTTCCATGGCAAAGAAGCTTGCGTTGTTTGATGCAGATCAATTTCAGAAAGCTGGCAAGACGCCTGGGTGGAAGCGTCGCGATGATTCACAAGTGATCGCGAACGAAAATCCGAGCATCGACACGCGCGTGCTTCACGTGATGTGGGTTGATGGCGAAGCCGTGCTCTACGACCAGATCCTTCGTTGCGAACGCGGCGGCGGCGTCTTTCTCCCGATCGACACAGAAGGTCGTGTGGGTCTTCAGAAGATGTCGCGTCCGCAGACGCCGGACATGGATGTCTGGCAGAAGAACTATCCGAACATCGACGTCGGGTCGCTTGGCCGCGAGTCGTGGGAATTGCCCCGCGGTTTTGCGAAGGTGGGCGAGTCCGGTGCGGATACCGCCAAGCGTGAAGCACAAGAAGAAATGCAATCGGTTGTTGTTGCGGCAACCAAGCTTGGTGATGTCTGCGACAACACCGCGTTCAGCCCGCACATGACAGCCATCCAGGTCGGCACGATCGATCAAACGAAGAAGCCGGCTGACAAGCCTGATCCGAACGAGAAGATTCTCACGCCTGTGAAGTTCTTCACCATCAAGGAACTGAAGCAGATGGTCGCCCGCGGCGAAATCTACGACGGCTACACGCTCTCCGCCCTCGGCCTCTACTTCATCGACACATATGGCAAATGATTCTCGGCACTCACATCTCGAATAGCTCGAGGTGTTTTTATTTTCGAGAACCTCCTCCTTTCGAAGGAGGGGGCAGGGGGAGGTCTGGCGTTGACGTGCAATTCTTTTTTTGCTACCTTCCACACAGTTCATTTCGAACAACAGGAGGCCTCATGTCGAAGCCACAACTTCCGATTTATGCTGGACCAATTCTGCAAATTCTACAAATGGCCAAACGTAGTCTCACACACCTCGAACAAGGCGGTGATATTGTCAAAATAGGAAGTGGGTTCGGAGATTTGTTGAACGACACGGATATTCGTGCAGATCAGGTAATGGGGAGATGTATCCAAAAAGCCATCAGCAAGAGTTGTGAGGGGCTTGTTGCGCGTGTGAGTGTGGAAGGATTAGGGGATTTTTATGTGCGAAAAAAAGGCTTGTGGGTTTGTGTGGATCCGATCGATGGATCTTTGAACTACAAGACGCGCGGACGCACCATGGGGAATCCGTACACAGCAGTCGTGACCGTGCTTTCAAAGACAGAAGGTGCAACATTCAATGATGTTGTCTTCGCCGCCGTGCTTGATCTGCGGCCGAAAAGTTCGGATCTGTGGTACGCGTGGCGTGATGGACGACGGGATTCCAAAACTCAGATGATGGCATGGTTGAACGATGAAGAAATTTCAACCAGTACCGAGATCAAACTTGATCCGGGTTCGCAAGTCATCATGACGGAAACGTACTATCCCGCGAATCGCGAGAAGCTACTCAAGCTTTTCGATGGCCAGAAAGGGAACTACAGCCGTGTTGGTTCTGCGGCGTACGAGATGGCGATCGTTTCGAGTGGGAACGCGATTGCGTTCATCTGCTGTTCGCAAAAGAATCACGAACTCGGCGCAACACAATTGCTCGTTCGTGCGGCAGGCGGTGTCGCAGTCGATTGGGAGGGAAACTCAATTGTTTCTCGTCCCTACGACTTTCGCGCACAGACGCCCATCATCCTCGCGGCGAATCAACCGATCGCAGACGAACTCGTTTCGCGTATGCGTGCGCTCGGCCTCTAACATCTTTCGAGAATCTCGGAGATGTTTTTTCTTTTCCTCACATCCTTGACGATCCGCTCTTTTTCTGACAAGTTAACTTGTGAACGAATTATTCGTTCCGTTTCGAGGAGGACACGATGTCTGAGCAAAATGTGAATCTTACTTTCGATCTCTTTCAGTCCTTCATGCATCAGCGCGCTCCTGCGCTTGCTATGGACGTTGAACTCTGTGATTTGTCTGATCTTGCGCCTGCGTGGGTGCAGTCGAGCAAAGAGATCGCGCGACCGGATGGTGGGTTCTTTCGTGTGATCGGCATGCGCGTGTTGCGTGCGGCGGGAAAAGCGGCTTCCTTTTGGATGCAACCGATGATTGGATATCAGACGTCGGGCTATGTTGGTCTCGTTGTTTGCCGCATGGGCGAGCAAGATCTGGTGTTGGTTCAACTCATTGCAGAGCCTGGCAATGTTGGGATCTGGGATGCGGATGGGAAGAACACACGTGTGCTCGTAGGACCGAGTTTTCAGTTCTCACAAGGGAATCTCGCGATTCATGAAAAAGCGAAGCGTGGCGAATGTGATGCGAAAGGAAATCCCTTCAAGCTCATTCCGTTTGCGGATTCAGTCAAGGGAAAAACATTCAACGCCGAGTGGCAACCCGCCCCGGAAGATGGTGGACGGTTCTTTGAAAAAGTGAACAACTACGGACGCGTTCGCGTGACAGACATGAACGATGTTCTCGCAGAGCTCGAAAAGACCGGCGCCATGGAAAACTATTCCTGGACCAGCATTCCCGTTCTGCGCCAACTCTGTCGTCTCGGCCTTGTGAACGGCCACCTCCGCTCGTCCATGTCACTGCTCGTCTAGATTCTGCCGCTCTCGAAATTCTCGAAGCGGTTTTTGTTTTATCTAAATTCTAGATTCCAGACCTGACCCCCATACGTTGACGAATCGCCTCTTGCACGATAAAGTCCCCACGTATGAAAGCATTGATCGCTGCCGGTGGCCACGCCACCCGACTTCGTCCCATTACGTGGACGCGTAACAAACATTTGATTCCGCTCGCGAATCATCCGATGTTGTGGTACGTGATTAAAAAAATCACAGATGCGGGGATCAAAGAAATTATTATCAACGTGAACCCGGGCGAGATTCAGATGATGCGCGATGGCCTCGGAGATGGATCGGAGTTCGGGGCGCATATTCATTATCTCGAGCAACGCGGCGGGGCGATGGGAATTGCCCATGCGGTTGCAAACGCGGAAGAGTATTTGCGCGGCGAGCGTTTCTTGTTCTTCCTCGGCGACAACATTATTCTCGGCGGCATCAATCATCTTGTTGAGCGTTTTGAGAACGAACAGCTCGATTGTTTGATTGCGTTATCGAGAGTCAAAGATCCACATCGCTTCGGTGTACCGGTCTTCGACGACGCTGGTAAACTCGTTCGCATGGTGGAAAAACCAAAAGAACCACCGTCACCGTTTGCCGTTACCGGAATTTACTTTTTCGACCACACATACTTCGATGTTTTTAAAACAACCAAGCCGAGCGCGCGTGGAGAATATGAAATCGCAGATGTGATTTCATGGTACATCGCCAACGGAAAAACCGGACATGAGGAAATTACCGGATGGTGGAAAGACACAGGAACGCCCGATGCTTTGCTCGAGGGGAACGCGCTCATCATGGATGATCTCCCTCGCGAACATTTTTCGATCGAAGGTGATGTCCATGTCGATACACAAGTACAAGGACAAGTCTCGATTGGAAAGGGAACACGCGTGAGTGAGGATACCTTGATTCGAGGTCCTGTCGTTATTGGAGAAAACTGTGAGATCACGTCGTCGTATATTGGGCCGTACACCGCGATCGGAAATAATGTGAAGGTGCATGAGACAGAAGTGGAGCACTCGATCATCTTCGACGGAGCAACCATCGACACAACGCGTCGTATCGTAAACAGTCTCATTGGAACAAACGCAACCCTCGTGGATTATAAACGCACGCACCCAAAGACGGGGCACCGACTCGTTGTCGGAGACAACTCGTTTGTCGAGCTCTAAAAAACATTCCCGATCATCGGGAATGTTTTTTTATTTCTGGAGTTTTCTTTCAAAAATCGTTGCTGGATCTTCGCCTTTTCTTCCGATAAAGAACAAGCTTGCTCCGTCTTTGCTTGTCCACATGGATTGAACGGAATATCCGTTTACCAGCGTGACTTCATTGCGAATATCTCGTCGGTCGAGTTCAAGGGCGTGTATTTGCCCATCTTTGCTGTAGAGAATTTCGTCACCAAGCGGGTACCAGGCGAGATCTGTGAGGGGTTCGCTAAAACGTGTCATCGTTTCAACAAGTCCTGTTTCAATGGTGAATAGATTGACATCAAAGCCGTTTGAGAAAATCAATTGATCTTCTTTTGGTGACCAAGCGAAATAATGCGCCTCTTCATTCAACAGAATGGAATTTTTTTTCGTTGGGTCAATAAGGACAACGTGATTGCGTCGAATATCATGCAACATCATAAACGAAGATGGTGCGCGAACAAATTGATAGGTGCCGTGTGGCAGATACGCAAGAATCGTTGCAATTCCATTTTCATCTAGTTTTGAAACAACGCTTTGCGTTTCAGATTGCACAACAAGAACATCTCCCTGTCTGAGGACCGCATCATCTGCGGTGATTTTTTTTGGGAATGAAACATCGGCATCAATCCCAAATGCATAAATTTCTGATCCTGTGCGATAAAACAATGTGTGCCCACCATCCACATTCCACCACGCGTCCGTGAGAGCGGTGGTTGGAAGAGGAATAACGATTCCGTCGTGTGCACGGCTCACGGTTTCTATTTTTTTTGTCGTCGTCTCGGTAAGTAAGAGATAACCACCATCGCGTGACCAGGAAAGAGCGTAAGTGGATTTTGTATGAAACGGTTGGGTGAGAATTGGTCGATTTTGTGTGACCGCGTCATCCTTTAGCCAAACCTCGAGGACTCCTTTGTTTTGTGCAAGGTAAGCAAATCGTGACGAGTTGTGTGTGGCAACGTTGAGAATAGAAGATTGATCAATGGCCTGCAGTGGAGTTCCTTCCAAGAAGAGAAGCGCATTCGAAACAAACGTACTTTGCCCACTCACAACCGGAAGCGTTTTTTTCCAAGAGGTATAACCTTGTTTCTCGATGAGCACCTCCACTTTTCCTGGGAAAACGTTATCAATCACCGCTGGTGTTTTTTTCTCTGTGAGGATTCCATTTAGAGTCACATTCGCGCCTTTTGGAATACTCGTGACCGAAACAACCCCCGCTTTCACCACGCTCATGGATCCGAATTGATATCGATATCCGGCTGTATAAAGCACCACAAGCGGCGCAGAAATCAAAAAGCCAATCGCAAAGGCGCCAAATAAAATTGTTCTCCAAAATCGACTCATATAACACGTATCATACCGGAAAATGATGGTTCATTCAAGTTGACGCTGTCCCTGTGTCGGGGTATTCTTATCTTTATCCTATGTCTTTTTCCCAATTGAAAAAAACTCCACCCAAAGTGCTCGTCGGGCTTTTTTGTTTTTTGTTTCTGATCTTGTCGTTCAGCGGCGGATATTTTATTGGAGAGTCGCGTGCGGCTCGTAAGTTGGTGCCGGCAGGTGAGGTGCGTGTGACCGGACAAGGATCTGTCTCGTCCGCGCTTGAAAAAGACATTGACTTCAAAAACTTTTGGGATATCTGGAATCTCTCCAAAGAAAAATTTTACAAGCAACCCGTTTCAGACAAAGATCTCTACTATGGAGCGTTAAAAGGATTGGTTTCTGGATTGAAAGATCCGTACTCCGTCTACTTTGACCCAGAAGAAGCAAAGCGGTTCATGGAAGATTTGAATGCGTCGTTTGTGGGAATTGGTGCGCAGATTGGAATTAAGGAAGAAAAACTCACAATCGTTGCTCCGCTTGAAGATTCGCCAGCAGAAAAAGCAGGACTCGAACCAGGGGATTGGATTGTGACCATTGATAAAACAGAAACAAGCGGGATGTCCGTCGAAGAAGCGGTTTCGAAAATTCGCGGCGAAGAAGGGACGGAAGTTGTTTTGCAAATTAGTCGAAAAGGACTCGAGGCGCTGAAAGAGATAAAAATTATTCGTCAGAAAATCACGGTTGATTCCGTAAAATGGAAAATAGAGGAGGGAAACATCATGGTTATCTCGATCTCCACCTTTAATGGAGACACCTCATCGCTCTTTAACGCCGCTGTTCAAGAATCACTTGCAAAGAATGTCAAAGGAATTATTTTGGATCTTCGCAGCGATCCAGGCGGACTTTTGACGGTTGCCGTGGATGTCGCTTCTGCGTGGGTGGGGTATGATTCTGTCGTTTCAGAAAAAGGAAAAAATTTAGAGAATACGTTTAAGGGAGTGACTTCGCCGCGTTTGAGTGGAATTCCAACCGTCGTGCTGGTGGATGGTGGAAGCGCATCTGCATCAGAAATTGTTGCGGGAGCCCTCCAAGATTACGGATTCGCAAAACTGGTTGGAGAAACGACATTTGGAAAAGGATCTGTTCAGGACTATCAAGATCTCCCAGACGGTTCCGCGCTCAAAATTACGATTGCCGAGTGGTATACGCCAAAAGGTCGTAACATCAATAAGACAGGAATTGAGCCCGATATTAAAATCGCACTAGACGTTGAAGCCTATAAGAAGAATGAACATGACAATCAAAAACAAACCGCACGGGATGTTCTCCTTGGGACATACAAACCAACCGGGGCAACATCTTCCGCCGCGAACAAAAAATAATCTTGAGCCCAAGCAAAAAAATATTCCCGCAGAGCGAGAAGTCTCTGCGGGAGGTGTTGTGTTTCGGCGTGCAAAAAATGGGATTGAGATTGCGTTCATGAAAGATTCATACGACAAGTGGACGTTTCCTAAGGGGCATGTGGAAAAGGGCGAGGTTTTAGAAGAAGCGGCCGCGCGTGAAACACTTGAGGAGATTGGTCTTGAGGAGATTCGATTTTTGGAAGAACTTGGAAAAATCAGCATCTGGTTTCGTGATCGATATGAACAGAAAGGAAAGTTGATTCATAAAGATATTTTCTACTTTCTTTTCGAAACAACTCCAGATGCACGTTTGCTCCCTGACCCAAAGCAGCACACCTATGATGCAAAATGGGTACCCATCAAAAAAGCCCTTCAGACGTCCAGTTACTCAGATCTTGCACCCATTATTAAAAAGGCGTTAGAGTATCTCTCTCTAAAGTAACTCTATGCAACCACTTACATTTCGTGGACGAGTTGAGCGTGGTGAGGGAATGGCCCGCAGGCTCAACTCGTCCACGAAATGTAAGTGGTTGCATAG
>Ga0155568_103_pt1 | contig 11000 bp, 10 predicted proteins | sample RifCSPhighO2_12_FD_107225 | JGI IMG/M metagenome (GOLD analysis project Ga0155568, IMG submission 107225) | Candidatus Uhrbacteria bacterium RIFCSPHIGHO2_12_FULL_47_12
CTTTCACTTACGAAGAATATTGCGTGTGAGCGCTGTGCTGGAAACGGCGCAGAGCCGGGGAAGGGTGTGAAGAAATGTGGAACGTGTGATGGAAACGGTGTTGTGATCGGCGTTCAGCGTACGATTCTCGGTGCGATGCAGACGAAGCGCACATGTGAAACGTGTCATGGAACGGGCGAGATTCCGAATACGCCGTGCTCGACATGTCACGGAGCTGGACTCGAGAAGAAACGCAAAACATTGAATGTGCATATTCCATCGGGTGTTGAAGATGGGAATGTGTTGCGCGTTCGATCGGAAGGTGAAGCGATTAAGGGTGGTGAGTCTGGTGATTTGTTCGTGCGTATTGGCGTAAAACCGGATCATCGATTCGAGCGTGACGGCGAAACGATCTATTCCGAAAAGCAAATCGGATTTACACAAGCTGCACTCGGTGCGGTCGTGTCGATCGAAACGGTCGACGGAAAAGCAGACCTGACCATTCCGGCCGGCACGCAATCGCAAACGCAATTACGCCTGCGAGGAAAGGGTGTACCTTCTCGCGGCGGTCGTGGAGATCACATCGTGATCGTGAAAGTGGTGACGCCGTACAAGCTGTCGAAGGAACAGAGAAAAATGTTAGAGACACTTGGGTTGAATGAGTAATTATCCACAAAGATGTATTGACAAACACAAAAAATTCTGAAAGAATAAGAGTATAAGAACTCCCATATGAATGAAATCATCTGGGAGTTTTCTTTTTTATTTAAGTCACTTATAATGAAACTAATATGCGAAAACAAGCTGTGACATTAGAGACGATTTCGAACACTCTTGTGTGTATACAAGAGAATGCTGTTAAAGTTCAGAAAACACTTGCAGATATGCAAGTGAGTATTGATTCCAGATTTGATAAGATGGACAGACGTTTTGATTTACTTGAGAGCAACGTTGAAGATAATACAACATCGATTCAATATTTGATTCGAGATGGCATCATGCGCGTCGAGTGCGAAGAAATGATCGATCGAAAGCTTCGAGAACAGCTTGAACCCATGGAATCCAGAATTTTATCCGCGTTTGATCACTTCTTAGGTCAACATACGATGTTAAAAGAAGAAGTGATTTCAAATCGATACCGATTAGGCGTGATTGAAAAAACAATGGGACTATCGAATGCATTATAAGTAAAAAACCGAGCGAGAGCTCGGTTTTTCATAAGAAAAAATCGACCTATGTGGTCGATTGAGCAGGGAGATGGACTTCGTGAATTTCGACGTCGAGTGTTCGGAAACGCAAGAGGTCATGGTTGTAGGCAGCGATTCGGATCGTCGCCTTTTTTTGCGGTTCGAGCGGCTTGATGCGCGTCCAGGAAGGACGATCACTCCGCAATTCGACTTTCGCAATGTGCCCATTGTCCAAACGGAATTCAAGATCAAATCCCGTGCGGCCATGTTCAGAAAAAGGTTGAATCGATTGAATCGGGTAGTCTGTTTGTCGCATGAATCCTCCGAGACGAACGTCGTTTCACGTTCAAAGAGTCTAACAGCTTTTGTCATCTCGTCAAGAGTTTGGTAGGCTGATCGCGTTATGTTTGAACTCCTCAACCAAAAAGGTAAAGCGCGTCGCGGTCGTCTCACAACGGCGCATGGGATAATTGAAACGCCCGTCTTCATGCCAATTGCCACAAAAGGCGCGGTGAAGACGTTGTCGTCGAGCGACATGGAAAAATTGGGTGCGCAGATTATTTTGAATAATACGTATCATCTTTTGTTGCGTCCTGGATTTGAGGGATTGAAGAAACTCGGAGGAATGCACAAACTCATGAATTGGCAGAAACCTATTTTGACGGATAGTGGTGGATATCAAGTTTTTAGTTTGTCGAAAATGAACAAGACAACAGAAGAGGGTGTGAAGTTTCAGTCGCACATTGATGGATCGTATCTTTTTCTTACACCTGAAAGCTCCATGGAAATGCAAAAGGTAATTGGATCGGATATTGCGATGCAGTTTGATGACGTTGCTGCAGGAACATCTATGCGTGAACGATACGAAGATGCCATGGAAAGAAGTTTGCGATGGGCACTTCGATCCAAAACGCATCATGACATGATCGCGCCGGAGCAAATGCTCTTCGGCATCGTTCAAGGTGGAACGCATGAGGATCTTCGTACACGATCCGCCGAGAGTCTCATCGAAATCGAATTTGATGGCTACGCGATCGGTGGCCTCTCGGTTGGGGAACCTCGCGAAGATATGTTTCGCATCACGCGTCATGTTTGCGATTTGTTGCCCGAAGATCGACCACGCTATTTTATGGGTGGCGGAATGCCGGAAGAGATTGTGGAAAATGTGCGTGCGGGAGTTGATATGTTTGATTGTGTACTGCCTTCGAGAAACGCGAGACACGGAACGCTTTTCATCTGGAATCAAGATCCAAGCACAATTGACTACATGAACGTCGACGCAACCAACCCAATTTGGTACAAACAATTACGCATTACGAACGAGGTGAACTTGTACGACGAATCGCCAATCGATCCACATTGCGATTGTGAGACGTGTAAGACAACTTCAAGGGCGTATCTTCGTCACTTATTCTCCGTACAAGAAATTCTCGCGCTCAGACTCGCGTCGATCCACAACCTGCGTTTCTATCTTCGTTTAATGGAAGAATTACGAAAATCGATCGAGTAACCCTTGATCGATTTTTGGTTTTCCTGTAAGAAACTCCAGACACTTCTCGAGGAGGCACTTTAATGACGATCGTTCTGACATGGGCAATGTTCAAGTGGGCGATCATTCCGCTCGTCATTTTCTTCTTCATCGGTCTCACGGGTGTTCTGCCCGACAATCCCTTCGGTCCGATTCGCGCAGCGACTGCGCTTTTCAGCGGTATCTGCATTCTCATCTGGATCATCGTCATGATCGGTCGTTCGTTCTTTTTGTAACCTTGAACCCATCACGGGTTCTTTTTTATCTATAACGCAATATAACGCAAGGTTGACTTAATCTTCTTTTTTGATAGTCTATTCTCTCGATTCAGTTTCGAGAATGCCCTTTACACATTGACGGGTTCAGTGCTGTTGGCAAGGAGAATATCATGGCAAACGAACTGACCATGTTTGAGCAACTGGAGCACGAAGCGCGCGAAGGGTATCTGACGCGTGAAGTTCCGTATGTGGCTGCTCGTATTCATACATTGATCAAACACAACTTTATTAGTGGTTGTACAAATTGGGAAGCGGAACGTGCGATCAAAAAATTAATTGAGCAACTCGAATTTCGCATGGAGAACGCAGAAGGAATTCAGAAACATCAAGCAGAGGAAAATCGTAAACGTTCACTGTTTAATCTTCCTCCTTTGCATGTGTATGATCAAGCGGATTATAAGTTTGATATGGAGAGATTAGGTTTTCTGAAGGAACTAGAATTGTTTGTAAAGCAGAACGCTTCTGCCCACAAACGGAAGGCGGTATCGTTTTCAGAATGGTTCAACGCAACAATGCATCGAGTGGGATATCTGATCGATTGGGATCATCTGTCTGATGCATTTGCTGTGAAAAAGGCTCGTGAGATTGTGCTTGCGCAATGTGCTACTTGGTCTCCGCGCCAGTTCATCCTCGAATTTCAGCGCAAGCGGATTGAGGAAATGCAAGCTGCGACTGTCGGGCCGGATTGCGAGTTCGTCAAAAAGAAAACGTCGACGTCTGCATTCTTGGATCAGTTGAGATCCGTTGAAGCACGTGTACAAGCGTTGATTGACGCAGATCCAGCGAATGATATTTTTTTGCGTGTTCTTCATGAGGTTCGTTCAAAGATTGCTGCAGTGACGCCGGTGCACCAAACCATGATCGCTTTTGAACAAAAGGCGGCTGGATTCTTGAATGACCAGCTTGCGAAGATCGCGATGCTTGAAGACTCGCTGCACAAACTCGAGACGATTCACGAAGCGCGTATGCTCTGTGACAGTACGGATCAGGTCATTTCAGACGCCGAGCAAGCGATCACGGATGGTGTGATCACTCTCGCAACCGGATTCCAAGAAATGCATGAGCAGATCGCGCGTGCATACGAAGAATCCGGGATCGCTCTTGCGGTCGATGTTTCCGGTCAAGGAAAGTTGTTTGATACAGCGGTCATGGATCGTCTGATCGCGCAATACGTCCCCGCCAAACTCGAAGTTGAGAAAAAAGTCTCTTGAACCCAATCGGGTTCTTTTTTGTTTGTGCTATAATTCCTGCATATGAAGTCCTCTTCGAGCTCTCTTGTTCTCAAGCATCTCCTCCTCGATCTTGTTCGAGAAATCTTGTTTCTGCCGGTCTGGTGGTTCACGATCGGCCTTGCGCAGATGGTTTTGTGGTGTGGTCATTCGGTTAAGCACGCAGCAGAAACAACAGGCCTCACAATCTGGGCAAAGAATTTATTTGTTCCCATGTACGGCGAGACGAGCGTATCCGGAAAACTGATCAGTTTTTTTGTTCGTCTCATCATGGTGATCGCGCGTGGCGTTGCGACGTTCGTTTGGATGTTTGTTGTCGTCGGCGTTTTCATTGCGTATCTTTTGCTCTTACCACTCGCAATTCTCGGCATTTTTTATCATGGCCTAGGAATGGTGTTCGTCTAATATGCCAAATGGATTTCTTCTCAACAAAAAAACATACGTCGCTCTGAATCTCGACCATCACGCTATGGAAGAGCGTGCGGCAAAGGCAAAGTCAACGCGCACCATTGGGGGCGTGAGTTTTTTGGCTTCGGCAATTTTGATTCTCGCAGGCGCAGCTTTGTTCGTATATCAGAATGGATTCACAACCGTTCCCGAGATTGCCGCGTTTTTTCGTCCATCCTTCGCTCTGATGCTTTTTTCCGTCGGCGCTCTCGTTGCTTGTTTCTCATTCATGCATCAATCCGAGATCACACGCCACCTCGTGTTTATTCCAAAACGAGATCGTAACTCAATTCCGCCTGAGCTTGTGGCTCTCGAGACACCGCCGAAGGATGCTATCGACATCATTCAATTTTTTCATCCAAACGCCATGAAGGCGCTTGATTCCGCATTCGTTCTCGCAGAGCGATTTGGTCACGCGCATGTTGAGCCAATCCACCTATTTGTCGGCGCGATGGAAGATGATGCGGCGTCGATTTTGTTTGGACGTCTCGGGTTGTCCTTCGAGAAAATCAAAGATCCCATGTCGCGCCGTCTCTCGACGCGACAACTCGGAACACTTTCCGGTCTCGACGATGCTGCCGAGCACGTTTTGCTTTTCGCCTTTCGAAACGCCTATCTCGAAGATCGCGACAACGTGACTGCACTCGAGATGTTTTTCGAAGCCTTCAAAGCCGATCCATTCCTCGCCGACTTGTTTCAAGAACAAGGTGTTGATGCAGTGCAGTTTGAAAACATGGTTGATTGGATTCGCATTCATGAAAAAATTCAGGATCAGTATAAGCGATTTCAAAAAGCCGCCGCCTCAAAGCCAACAGGCGCCATGAATCGATCCATGACATCGGTCGCGACCCCAATCCTCGACGCATTTTCCGAGGATCTCACCACCGATGCAGTTTTTGGCCGACTCCCAATGATGATTGGGCGCGAAGAAGAAATCGAACAAGTGTTTCGTGTGATTGAAGGTGGTCGAGAAAGCGCGCTTCTTGTTGGTCCGCATGGTGTTGGAAAGGGAAGTGTGCTCGCAGGAATCGCTGCGTTGATGGTCGAGGAGAGAGTTCCGGATGTGCTCAAGGATAAGCGTCTCGTGAAGATCTCCATTCCGCAACTTGTGAGCGGTGTGCCTGTCGAGACCGCACAGGAACGTTTGATGCTCATGCTTGATGAGGTTTCACGTTCGAGAAATATTATCTTGGCATTGATGGATCTCGAACAACTGACGGCCGACCTCGCACCGCTTTTGTCCGACTATCTCTCGCGAGGCGCTACATTTGCGATTGCAACAACATCACCACAAGATTATACCGAGACAATCGAGCGCTCGATGCTTGGACGCATCTTTCAGAAAGTTTCCGTCGAGGAACCAGATGAGAAGTCGGCGATTCGCATTCTTGAATCCAAGATCGGTGGAATTGAATATCAGAAAAAAGTGATTTTTCAATACGATGCCGTTGAGAAATGCGTGAAGCTGTCCGATCGTTACATGCACGAGCAATATTTGCCGAAGAAGGCGATCGAGATTGCACGCGAGGTCGCCGAACAGGTCGTGAAGTCTCGAGGGGAGAATGGAAAAGTGACCGGAGAAGATGTAGCGAAGATTATTGCAACGAAGACGGGAATTCCGGTGACGAATGTCGCAGAGGATGAGAAAATGAAATTGTTGCACCTTGAAGATGAAATGCACGGCCGCATTATCGGCCAGGACGAAGCGGTGAAGGCGGTTGCATCGGCTCTTCGAAGAGCGCGTGCGGATCTTCGACCCGGTTCAAGACCGATCGCCTCGTTTCTGTTCCTCGGCTCAACGGGAGTTGGAAAGACGGAACTCGCAAAGACCCTTGCTGCGACGTACTTCGGATCAGAACAAATGATGATTCGTGTCGACATGTCGGAGTATCAGGATATTCGCAGCATGGATAAACTGATCGGCGCGCCAGGGTCGAATCAGGGCGGGCTTTTCTCGGAAGCCGTTCGCACGCGACCATTCGCCGTTGTCCTTCTCGATGAGCTTGAAAAAGCAGATCTAAATATTTTGAACGTCTTCCTTCAAATTCTCGACGACGGTCGCGTCACAGACGCGGCGGGGCGTGTGATTGATTTTACGAATACCATCATCATCGCGACTTCGAACGCGGGAACACAGTATATCCAGGATGCCGTTTCGAGGGGAGAATCGACGGATGCGATCAAAACGCATTTGCTCGAGGAGGAGCTGCGAACGATCTACCGCCCCGAGTTTCTCAACCGTTTCGATGGCGTGATTGTGTTCAAGCCGCTTGAGGAATCACAGATTGTGGAAATTACAAAACTCATGATTGCTCAAGTGACAAAGCGTCTCGAAGGAAAGGGAATTGGATTTCAGGTTACGGATGCAGAAGTCCTTGAACTCGCGCATAAAGGCTTTGACCCAAAATTCGGCGCGCGCCCACTTCGTCGCGTCGTCCAGGAAGAAGTCGACAACGCGATTGCAAATGCGCTCCTCGAAGGCAAGGTTCAGAGACGTGATACAATCGTTCTTGACGTTGGAGGAGTGATGTCTATTCAAAAAGGACAAGAATTATGATGAGCCTACTTATCAGTTTCGGAGTCACTGCTTTTATCATCGCGTTCTTCTCGACCGTGTTTGTTCGATTCGTCGCAACGAAGTGGCACATTGTGGATCATCCGCATCACCCAAAAAATGTTCACACGCATCCAGTCCCGCGCCTCGGAGGCATTTCGATTTTCCTCGCCGTCGCCGTCGCTGTCATTGGGTCGCTTCTCTCTTCGAAGTGGCTCGTGTCTGGCGAGATTCAATATTTGCAATACACCGGCTTTCTCCTCGGAGGACTCATCCTCATGATCGGTGGGTACATCGACGACCGCTTCGACCTCCCACCGCGCTATGCCATCATCGCTCCGCTCCTCGCGAGCGTCACCGTGATCCTTTGTGGAGTGAATATCGAGAAGCTGACGAACCCATTCGGCGGCGTCTTTTTTTTGCACGCGTGGCAATCGAACATCATTGTGTTCATTTGGCTCATGGTGGTGATGTACACAACAAAGTTCCTCGACGGCCTCGACGGCCTCGCAACTTCCGTTACTTCGATCGGCTCGATGATGGTTCTTCTGCTCGCCCTCACCGTTGCTTATTTCCAACCTGATGTCGCTCTGCTCGCTGCAATCGTTCTCGGCGCCCAGCTCGGATTCCTCTTCTGGAACTTCCACCCGGCGTCAATCTTCCTCGGCGAAGGCGGCAGCACGCTCGTCGGGTTCCTCGTCGGAATGCTTGCTGTCATCTCGGGTGGAAAGCTCGCAACAGCCCTTCTCGTTCTCGGTGTCCCGCTTCTCGACGTGATGTGGATCGTTCTTCGTCGGTTCCGAGCGGGTGGCCTCAAACAAATCTTTGTCGGAGATCGCAAGCATTTGCACCATCGATTGCTCGATCGAGGATGGGGACAAACGCAAATCGTGCTGTTTTATGTTTTTATAGCGGGATTATTCGGCATTTCAACGCTATTTTTTCAAAGTAAAGAAAAAGTCATTATCTTGATGCTCCTTGCCGGACTCATGCTCGTTGCTGCAGCGTTTTTTGTCCGTAATGAGCGAAAATAGTCTATTTAGTGATTTATACACCTCGTTCTTGACACAGATCCTATCGACCAGTACTATTCCCGCATAATTTATTCATCTCGCTGGCAGGACCTCGCCTTTGGCTTGGGGAGCCGCGTACGTATTGCTATGGCATCAATCGCCGTTATCGTAACAGGAGGAAAACAATACATTGTCCGTGAAGGGCAAGAGCTTAAGATTGAAAAATTGGATCTTGAGCCAGGAGCAGCCGTATCTTTTGATGCGTTGCTTGTCTCTGATGAAGAAGGAAAAAACACTCAAGTTGGAACCCCAACTGTGAGCGGTGCTAAAATTTCAGCGAGTGTCATTGAAAACGGACGAGCAGACAAAGTCTCCGTTATCAAATACAAGCCAAAGTCTCGATACCGACGCAACGTCGGGCATCGTCAGCCTTTTACGCAAATTCGTATTGAAAAGATTAGCGCCTAACGCGCTAATTTTATTTTGTGTCATTCCGACCGACGAGTCATCGAGGAGCGGAGGAATCTCGTGGTTCACATGAGATCCCTCGGTTCGTCGAAGACTCCTCACTCGGGATGACACAATAAAGGAGAAAACCTATGCAAAAAAACTATTCAGTCAAAAAAATCATGCAGACGCTCTGGAAGAGCATGCGTCCGCATCGAATGGCGATTGCTTCGCTTTTTATTCTTGCCATGATGGCGAACGTGATTGCGGTGATCGTTCCGCTCTTTTACAAATCGTTTTTTGATGTTCTCACCGCTTCTTCTTCGCCGTCCGATCGCGTCCCGATGCTGATTCAGATCGTGTTCGTCATTTTGGCTTTGAACGGATTTGGATGGTTGTGCTGGCGTGTGGTTGTCTACATCAGCAACATTGTTCAACCAAAAATCAAAAAGCAGATCGAGGTCAGTTCGTTTGCGTACATGATGGATCATTCGTATGCGTTCTTTTCGAATGCGTTCGTTGGATCCCTTGTGCGTAAAGTTCACAGACTCGCAAATGCGTTTGAAAAACTCGTCGATGAAGTGCAATGGAACATTCTCGGCCTTGTGGTGGTCGTGGTCGGAGATTTACTCGTGCTGTACTTGCGTGATGTGCGTCTCGGACTCATTCTCAGTGTTGGCGTGTTTCTCATCGCGGCATTCAATATTGGATTTGCTACATGGAAACTCAAATACGATTACGCAAAATCAAAACTGGATTCCGAGTCCACAGCCGTCATGTCGGACGCGCTCACAAACAGCATCACAATCAAGCTCTTTACTTCACAGAAGTTTGAAAATGGATTGTTTGCGGATGTGATGGAACGCTGGCGCAAAGCGCAAACGCACTTGTGGCAAATCGAAGGCTTTTCCGAAGCTATCCAAGCCGCACTCATGATTCTTGCCGAATTCGGCATGTTTTATGTGGCGATTCATTTATGGGAGCGTGGGGAACTGACGATTGGAGATTTTGCCCTGATTCAAGCATTCATGGTTGGAATTTTTCATCGTGTGTGGAACCTTGGCAAATCCATTCGTCATATCTATGAGGCGCTTGCGGACGCGGCCGAAATGGTTGAGATCCTCGAGATGCCGCATGAGGTGAAAGATTATCCGAAAGCAAAATCCCTCGCCGTGTCAAATTCAGTGATTAAATTCGAAGACGTCACCTTCAAGTTCAATCAAACTCGAGCGGTTCTCAATGGACTTTCCATGCAAATCGCACCGCATGAAAAGATTGCGCTCGTTGGTCCGTCTGGTGCCGGTAAGTCGACGATTACAAAATTGCTCATGCGATTTTACGATGTGGAATCCGGAAAGATCACGATCGACGGACAGAGTATCGCCAAAGTCACGCAAAACAGTTTGCGTCACGCAGTCGCGATGGTTCCACAAGAACCAATCCTGTTTCATCGATCGCTCATGGACAACATTCGCTATGGTCGACCAGATGCGACGGACGAGGAAGTGTTCGAGGCTGCACGTCGCGCGCGATGCCATGACTTCATTGTCGAACTTCCAGAAAAGTACAATACGTTCGTTGGTGAACGCGGAATCAAACTCTCGGGCGGCGAACGTCAACGCATTGCGATTGCACGCGCCATCCTGAAAGACGCGCCAATTCTTGTCCTCGACGAAGCAACCTCGAGTCTCGATTCCGAATCCGAATCTCTCATTCAAGCGGCTCTCGATGAACTCATGAAAGGGAAGACAACCATCGTGATCGCTCATCGTCTTTCGACGATTATGCGTATGGATCGTATTGTTGTGATCGATGGCGGGAAGGTGGTTGATACAGGAACACATGATCAACTTCTCGAGAAACAGGGGATTTACAAGAAACTCTGGGACATCCAGGCTGGTGGATTCATTGAATAACGCAAACTCGCGAGGATCGCTCGCGGGTTTTTTGTTTCTAATCGTTATGGACATACCTTGACTTTTCGCTATTTTTCGATACACTTCATTCTCCCAATGTGGGAGCGTTCATTCACCCTTCGACAGGCTCAGGGCCTATGGAGAGAACCCATGATCGTTGATGTTCATGTGCATACATCCAATCATCCGATGGTCGGATTACATACCGCCGATGCATCGATTGATGCGATCGAGAGGCAGGCGGAAGAACTCGGGATTGAAAGACTGCTCGTGATCGCGACATACTTTCCCTACAAAGGAACGGGTGTTCCGAATTTGGAAATGTTGCGGCGCATTGAAGGGCGTGATCGATTTCGATTGATCGGGAGCCTGGACGTCATGCATCATTTTGAGGAAGGACTCACGGAACTGAAAGAACTTGC
>Ga0155568_101_pt3 | contig 10663 bp, 9 predicted proteins | sample RifCSPhighO2_12_FD_107225 | JGI IMG/M metagenome (GOLD analysis project Ga0155568, IMG submission 107225) | Candidatus Uhrbacteria bacterium RIFCSPHIGHO2_12_FULL_47_12
GCCACGCGCGCGTCACTCCTTTTCCGAACGTGTAAAACGTGGAAAGGTTCAACACCTTGTAGCAAGCCTTCACAACGTCATTGATTGACCCTTGAACACCGAGACTTGTTCGAAATTCGGCTTGTTCCTCTTCTGATTCAATGAGACCTAAATCGAATTCGGTTCGGATACTAAGCGCAATCGCTTGTCCTCCGAGGAGCTTCGACCATGCCTCCGCGTCAAACGACCCTGCGTCGTCCACGTTCACAAGAAAGAGAACGGGTTTGAGGGTGAGGAAATCGAATGTAGCCAAGAGCTTGCGCTCGTCTTCTGTGAGTCCTGCTTCGCGCGCAGATTTTCCTTCGTCGCGCATCGCGCGCCAAAGTTTTTCAAGCGCAGCATACTCTCGAGCCGCTTCTTCGTCTTTTGTGTTGCGTGCTCGCGACTTTGCTGCAATGCGATGTTTGTCCACGATCGCGAGATCCGATTTTGCGAGTTCATCTTGGATAATTTTTGCGTCACGCGACGGATCAACAGACTCTTCCACATGAGAAACATTCGTATCCGTAAACGCGCGCACCACGTGCACGATCAAATCCACTCCACGAATGTTCGCGAGAAACTCGTTTCCAAGACCAACCCCTTCATGCGCACCGCGGACGAGTCCGGCGATGTCCATAAATTCAATGGTGTTTGGCATGAGTTTCAAACAATCTGTTGCGGTCGCGAGTCGTGTCAAACGTTCGTCTGGCACAACCACAATCGCGCTGTTCGGTTCGATGGTACAAAACGGAAAATTTTCCGCTGGAACACTTTGATGTGTCAGCGCATTAAAGAGCGTTGATTTGCCGACGTTCGGCATGCCAATAATTCCAACACGCATCATACAGTTTCTCCTTTTCCCAATTGATTCAATGCCACAAAGAATTGTGCGCTCGCGCGTCGAGCTGTCACAGACGGTTCAACGAACCGATCCTCGTGTCGCTCGGACTCCGTGAGGCGTGCCATATCGTAAATACGATTCGCATCTTCGGCCGCGATCTCTGGATGATACGCGACCACAAGCACACGGTTCCCGACACGGTACGCTTCCACATAATCCATATCCGAATCCGCAAGAAGCGTTGCACCTGCAGGAAGTCTTGTGATGTGATTGCGATGAAATTCAAATTGTACCGGTGCGTCACAGGCCTCAAATAAGAGATCTTGCGTCACGGGTCGAATCTGATTCCATCCTCGAACAAAGAGCCCTTCACACACTTCACCCCCAAGGGCGAAGGTGATGAGTTGCGCTCCAAGACACACTCCCGCCATCCACGGTCCGTTTTGTTGTGCATGAAGATGTTGAATCAAATCAAAATCTTCTTGCAAAAACGGAAACGCTTTGCGATCTTCGGCGTGCGCAGACATCGGTCCGCCTGCAAACACAATTCCATCAAAGACATCCGGGATCGGTTCTCCCAAATGACGACGAACAATCGTTGCGTGCGGCAACCATTGAGCGAAGGCCTCGGTTCGGCCTGGGGCGTATTCACAAATGACAATAGGCATAAGGGTTTACCTCACAAATTCCAGAAGGGATTACGACCACTCAAACGTTCATACATCACCGCGTACGGCTCATGCGTTTTTTCCGTATGAATGACCAAGTGTGTCCCTTTTCCTGTTTCACGAATGCGTCGATATTCCTCGCGCGCATCGTTCACAACGAATGATTGGATGTGTTTCCAATTTGGCGTACAGCCAAGTCCTGTTCCGGGCGGCCGAGATGCGTATCCCGGCTTTGCTTCTTCAAACGATTCTTGGATGAGATGAAGCGGTCCCGTAAACCAATCCGTTGCGGGTTGCCATCCGTCGGATGGCAGCGTTGCGCTTTTCAGGACGCACGCAGCATGTTGATCATACACGCGTCCGAGGGCAGTTGGAAAGGTTCCTCCGACCATGGAGAAAATTCCATGCGTTCTCGATGCGTGCTCGGCTGCTTTTTCAAGGATGCACGCCGCGCGCAATCCACCAACCTTCTGAATCTTCATGTTCATCCCGATCTGATTTTCGCCGCAGGCAATCGCGTCTGTCTTTGACACAAACGATTCGTCAGCGACGATCATGGGGCCATGCAACGCTTGCGACAGACGAGCCGCTTCCCGAATCCCCTGCATCCCGAAACCTTCTCGCGTTGGTTGTTCAACAAACAACAGACGAGAAAAGTCTGGATGACGACGCAGGTGTTTCAGAAACACATTCCATTGCTCAGGTTCAAGCGTTGCGTTGAAATCCGCAGCGATGTACGTATCAGCTTCTGCGGCCATATGCATGGCGCGCACCAAGCGTCCACGGGACGCATCCACATCTTCATCGCACTTGATCTTTGGGACGCGCTTGTGCGCAATCATCCGTTTGATCATAGCATCGAACACTTCTTCGTGATCCGGAATGCCAATGCTTTCCAAAATCCGACCGCTCGTGCGAACCGTCCCATACAACGCGCTCACAGAAATTCCCTGAGCGGCCGCGCATGCATCATCGAGCGCCATGTTCAAGGCGGCGTGAGCCGCATAAATGTGATCGCGCTCGCGATCCTTCCACACATCTTGCAAGATACGTTCGCGATCAAACACGGAACGTCCGACAAGGGATGTTTCCGAAAGGGCATGCACGATATCCCATGCATCATAATGACTGAATGGAAAATCAATGGACGCTTCGCCAACAGATCGACGAATCCGTCCTTGTTCATTTTCCACATCAAGCACAAGTAGGACGCGTGGCAACTGATGCAACACCCCAAATCCAAGCCGAAACGGCTGAGGAAGCGGGAGCGCAAGCAAAAGGACTTCTTGTTTGGAAATCCGTGCATTCATCATTTCCTCCCACATTGACGTTCAAATGAAAAGAACCACCTTGATCTTAGGTTATTTTGGTAACCTGTCAAGATGGTTCAGTGAGTTTTTTACACGTCCGAGAAGATGAGGTTGATGAGGAGCTGCACACGCTCGAACACCGGTTGACCGCGGCCAACCGACGTTTCCGTGAGACGTTCCCAAAGACGCAACGTTGCGCTCAACTGATTTGTGAGCCCACCGTACGTTTTATCTCCATTCCACTCAGGCGTCATCATCGCAACCTTTGCAGACACATCTTCATCTGGCTTGAGCAAGATGCGATGTTCGTCCGCAATGGAGATGTATGGTGAAACTTTCTGACGCTTCAGATCCATGGTGCGACCAGAAACTGTGTAGGCAAACGACATGTGCGCATCGCACACTGCGCGAAATTCACGGTCGTACAATCGTTCATCAAACCCGAGTTCAGATTCGGATGCTTGAACAAGCCATCCGAGTTTCAATCGGACATCATGTTGTTTGCGATACCAAAGCATGTCCGCAAGCTCGCGCTTTACGTATTCCGCTTTGTCCGTCACAACCGTAGCCAAAAGAGCATCGTACGATTCTGTCGCGTCAAACTCACTTGAGAGCTGGACGACCACAGGAATTTTTGCAAGACGCGCAATGCGAGAAACGACGTCTTTGTATTCTGCCGCCATCTGCGCAATCCCTTCTCTTGTGCAGAAGGCATTGGTGAGAGCGTGTGTGTCTGCAATGTGGTGATAGATTTTATCCATGCCAAATTGACGACGCAATTTTTCCGCGGTCAGCAGAAAAATCAAAATATCAAACGGGAGTCCAACCGATGGAGCGCGTGGGGTGGTGAGCCCTGTTCCAAAGTAAATGGAACCCTGGGGCTTTTCCAAAAACCCTGCGTCAAGCATGCCGAGCGTTGGCTCTGCATGCATGAGCGGTTCGTTTTGCAAGAATTTTTTCAATTCATCTTGGTTCATAGGAGATCCTTTTTCGCGAGCAAACACTCACGCAACAACGCGCGATCGATCGGGTGATTTCCCGCCGAGCGACGCATCCACGCATCACGCACGCGCATGAAGAACACGTCAGACGGCGTACCGTCCATCAACCGCTGATTCCACACTTCGGAGACCTGTGCGATTTCCTCTGTGGAAGCACCGAGGACACTCATGCCGTATCGCGCACGCGTAATTTGCTTTTTAAGCACATCACGCGCGGGCGCTTGAACCGGAGATTCGCTTTCCATCATCCACAGCAATCCATCCATTCCATGCAACATGGCGGACCAGCGATTGTCGTGAACGAGAGGAAGAGGAAGCAACGATTCATTACGTGCATCCGCATTCATGAGCATTCCAAGCGCAAATGCGATCATCGCGTAATCCTCAAATGCACTCGGCTGCAAAGACAACGGACGAAACTCGAGAACGAGTTGCGGATCCGATTCGTGCAGACGCAAGAACTTGAGACGCGCATCCTTCCAATACAATCCCGCAGCAAGCTCGAACGCCGCTTCCGGAATGTTCAGAATGGACGGTTGATCATGCAGATCAATGAAGTAATCGCGCAGAGATTGGAAGTAAGCCGTGGGGAGACCCATCCGACCACTCAACCCTTGCGCCACTTCCGCATACGTCCGAATGTCATGACTCAATTCCCACACCATGCCACGCACATCGGCGTAGCCGGTGTCCATCCCATCGAGAAACCGCGCGTTCGCCCCGAGGGCAACCGCGTAAGGTCCGGTCACAAATGCTCGATTGAGCAAGTTGATTCCATCTTGAATGGACGCACAGTCCAAATTGTACTGAATACTCGACATAGCGCCAACCGCTGCGACTTCATCGCACCGAACACGTCCGCCGTCGACACCGAAGTACGACGCCATTCCCGCTCGACGATTGGCCGCATGAAATCCAGGAACCAGACGATAACGTTCCTTGGACGTGGTTCGACACCGTTCATCCGCAAACACATTCGGATCCGAACCCAGCCGAATCGCCCGAGCGTTCACACGCTTCAAGTGTTCATCCAGTTGTTCCGTTTCCGTTTGCATCGCAGACGCAAGTGCAGTGAATCCGCCGGGAGCCGTGATCGGAATCGGCGGCGTCATGATTTCAATTTGCGCAGAACCAAGTTCCGTTTGATATCCGGGCACGCTCTCCACGAGGGTATTGCGTGTCTGTTCATCAAGTGGCAACCCGTCCTTTTCACGTAGGCACGACAATTCCATTTCCACACCCACACGGCGATCTTTCACGCCGTGATGTGTTTCAACGGATCCTTCCAAGACTTGTTCTGCCGTCTTCCGAAAAAGCTCACGCATTTCCGGAAAATGAGGATATTGCGCATCAAACCGAGATGCGCGACTTGTTGTCGGGAGTTTCTCTGTCATGGCATCACCAATCCTTTATTGAGTGATTTGAAAACGAACGTACGTTCGCTTTCCCACACGCACGAACACATCTTCATTCGCAGCAGGCAACGCATCATCTTCCTTCACGACCTGTTCTTCTGCACCCACAATCAAGTGCACACCCTTACTTGCAAGAATGCGCTTTGCTTCTGATCCACTTGAAATTTGCGGAAGGCCGAGACCGCGCAAAAGCGCAGACCAAGACTTTGCATCTTCCTTACGAATCTGAATGAGCGGAAGATCTGCGGGAACTTCTTTCTCTACCACACGCTGCTTGAATGTCTGATCGGCGTTTTCTGCGGCGTCTTTGCCGTTCAAATCCGCAACCACAGTACGAGCAAGCAAACGCTTCACATCACGCGGATGGAACGTTCCATCCTTCATTCCGCGCGCGAGGAGTTCCCAATCCGTATCACGGAGATCCGTGAGCAGTTTGAAGTACAACTCCATTTGCGCGTCTGGAATAGACATGAATTTTCCAAACATGTCGCTTGCCTCCGCAAGAACCGAAATGTAATTCCCGAGAGATTTCGACATTTTGGTTCCGTCGCCGGATGTTCCAAGCAGAATATCTGTTGTCACAGCCGCTTCTGGCGGAAGATTGTACAGTTCCATGATGCGTTCCGCATCGTAGAAATTCAACAGTTGATCATCGCCCCCGAGTTCGAGTTCGCTTTTCAAGTGAACAGAATCGAGTGCCATCAGTGTTGAGTACAACATTTCTGCGCGCGTCACAGAATCACGCTTGCGAAAATCATCGCGCTGCATGGCAGACGCAACAGTCAGTCCACTGAGCACACGGAAAAAATCCGCAAGCTTCATAGTTTCCAACCACTCTGAATTGAATCGCACTTCTGTGCGCTTCAGATCCAAAATCTTTCCTGCTTGATCCGCAAAACGACGAGCGTTGTCTTTGATCGTTTCATCCGAAAGAACGGGACGCGTGGAAACGCGGCCTGTTGGATCTCCGACACGTGCCGTAAAATCCCCAATCAGCAAAACCACATGGTGACCCATGTTTTGCAAACGACGAAGAATAAACAATGGAACCGCATGTCCCAAATGAATTTCCTGACCCGTTGCATCCACACCGTATTTGATACGAAGCGGCCGACCTTCACGCTTGCAAACTTGCAGCGATTCGATCAAACGCTTTTCGCCAACGATGTGTTTTGCGCGCTCTTTCAGCAAATCGAACTGTTCTTCTGCGGAAAGATGCGACAAATCTGGGTGTTCGAGTAGTTTTGATTCAAGCTCTTGAAGAGTCATAGAGTGCTCCTATCTTGCAACCAACCCATCTTCAATTGAAAAGGGCGCGTACAAGATCTTTACTGCGACTTATGTTATTTGTCAATAATACACGATATTTTCTGCTATGTATTGCCGCCAATGAAGGCAACCAGCTCGTCTCGTTTCTGCTCCATGAGTTCCCGACTCGACGCCTCAACAATCAGCCGAAGAAGCGGCTCCGTATTCGACGGTCGTACAATAAACCACCAGTCGTGATCAAACTCGCAACGGATTCCATCAAGTTTATTCACCTTCGATGCTATCCCCACATATTGTTCGAGCTTGTCCTGAACCTCTTCTTTATTATGCACCTCAATATTCACCTCGCCACTATTTGTATACGTACGATACGGTCGAACCATCTCCGCGAATGTTTGTCCGGACTGTTCCCAGATCGAAAGGATACGAACAATCGCGTGGTCGACTGCCTCAAGCCCGTGAAATTCTTCGAAGAAGAAGTGGCTCGAAACTTCGCCACCAAGCACCGCACCTTGTTTTTGAACGGCTTCGACCACAAACTTGCGACCAATACGACACTCGAGTGGAACACCGCCGTTCTCGAGAATGGATTCAAATGTTGTCCAACTTTGGTTTGGCGCGACCACAACTTTCGATCCAGGCTTTCTCGAAAGCGTCTCTTTTGCGAGGAGCGCGAGTGTGAGATCTCCGCGCAACGAAACTCCTTCATTGTCGATAAACCCTACACGGTCCGCATCGCCATCGAGAGCAACTCCGAAGTCGGCGTTTTCTCGAAGCACAGCCGCTTTCACATCCGCAAGTGTATCTTCCTTTGCAGGATTTGCTTCATGATTTGGAAATCGTGCGTCTGGTTCGGGATAAAGTTCGATCACTTCGACATTCAACCGCTTACATAATTCTCGAACCGACATAGCACCCATGCCGTTTCCATAGTCGATCACAAGTTTTGTTCCAGAGAGATCAGGCAAATTCTCGACCGCGAGACATTTGTCGATGTACGCCGCAAGAATATCTTGCTCAGTTACATTCCCCTTGCGAACATCGCCGGCCACAATGCATTTTTTGATTTCTTCGAGGATCTCAAGTCCCGAGATTGGCAAACCACTTGCGAGGGCCATTTTCATTCCATTAAATTCCGGGGGATTGTGCGATGCGGTGATCATGATCCCGGCGTCGATGTGTTCCTGACTCGAAACCGCAAAATTAAACATGGACGTGCTGCAAAGTCCGATTGCAATCACATTTGCACCCATGGAAGTAATTCCTTCGATCGCCGCGGCCTCGAGTTCCGGACTCGTCGCGCGCATATCGCGGCCGACAATCACGGTTTTTGCCCCTGTTTTTGATACAAGCGCCATCCCGACCACACGCGCGATGTCTGGCGTGACTTCGTCTAGGAGACCTCGAATATCATACGCGCGAAAAATGTGTTTTGGAATCTCCATATTTTTTGACGAAACAACGATTTTTACGTAGAATTTATCAATAATCATTACATGGGCAGGCACAAGGCCAGCCCCTACAAATATGTCCATTCTCTGGATCGTCCTTATCGTCCTCGTTCTTCTTGGACTGTGGCTCATTCTATCATATAACGGACTCATCTCCCTTCGAAACCGCGCGGATGAAGCTTGGTCAGATATTGAAGTTCAAATGAAACGCCGCTATGACCTTATTCCAAACTTGGTGAACGCCGTAAAAGGATACGCGAGTCATGAATCAAGCGTGTTTGAAAATGTCACCGCCGCCCGATCAAACGCAATGGGTGCGCACACGCTTCCGGAACACGCGCAAGCAGAAAACATACTGACAAACACCCTCAAGTCTTTGTTTGCGGTTTCCGAAAATTATCCAGCGCTGCAAGCCTCCCAAAACTTTTTGCAATTGCAACATGAACTCCGCGACGCCGAAGACAAAATCCAAGCCGCTCGCCGCTTCTACAACGGAAATGTTCGTGGGTACAACACAAGCCTTCAATCCTTCCCCGTCAACATGATCGCAGGAACATTCGCCTTCACCGCAAAAGAATTCTTCGACATGGACGAAAAAGAAAAAGTTGTCCCAGAAGTGAAATTCTAATTGATTATGGTTTACGAGCAAATTACCGCCAATAAACGGAAGACGTGGTTTCTCCTCTCGCTTTTTTCTGTCGTGATTATTTCGCTCGGATGGGCGTTTGGGACCTGGTCGGGCAATCAACAATTCGGCATTTTTCTTGCCGTCATCATCTCGGTCATCATGACCCTCGTCGGCTATTACAAAGGTGATTCTGTCGCACTCGCAACGTCTGGCGCACGCCAAATCGAAAAGCAAGACCATCCAGAGCTCTATCGTTTAGTCGAGAACCTCGCTATCACCGCTGGAATTCCCACACCAAAAGTCTACATCATCGAAGACTCGGCCATGAATGCGTTTGCTACTGGCAGAGATCCAGAGCATGCATCCGTTGCGGTCACAACCGGACTCCTCCACGCGCTCGACCGACAAGAACTCGAGGGAGTGCTTGCTCACGAACTCTCGCACATTGGTAATTACGACATTCGCGTCATGACCCTCGTTGTTGTTTTGGTTGGGGTTATTTTATTGTTGTCAGACTGGATGACGCGTTCTTTTTTCTTTGGACGAGGGAGTCGTGACAACGACAACAACTCGAGCGCGGGCATTATGCTCATTGTCGGAATCGCCCTTGCGATCCTCTCCCCAATTTTTGCCGAACTCATAAAACTCGCGGTCTCTCGCCAACGCGAATATCTCGCAGACGCATCCGGATGTTTACTGACGAGATACCCAGACGGCCTCGTGCGTGCGCTTGAGAAGATCGCAACTCAAGACCAACCACTCGCACGCGCAAATCACGCAACCGCTCACCTCTTCCTCGCAAACCCATTCGACCCACACGTCACAAAAAAATTCGAACAATTATTTTCCACCCACCCGCCGATTGAGGAACGTATTGCGAGGTTGAAGAAAGCGATGAATGAATAACTAAAAGTGAAAGAGTGATGGAGTGGATGAGTGAAAGAAGGAGACAACTTTTTCTTTCACTCATCCACTCCATCACTCTGCCCCCCCCTATGGACATCATCGATAAATTTTCCTCGAACTTGAAAACGGTGCTGACGCGTGCCCTTTGCTTTGCGGTTGAAACGGACGAACAAATGATTTTGCCAGAACATTTGCTTTGGGCCCTTGGAACACAAAAAGGGTGCATTGCTGCCGAGATCTTGAAAAAAGTTGGGGTGAAACAAACGGATCTCAAAAAATTCGCAGGCAATGTCCGTATCACAGAAATCCTTCCGGCTGCAGCAGATGGAATGGTTTTGCATTTATCGAATGACGCAAAACGAGCTGTGGAAAAAGCGGTACTCACCGCAAATATTTATGGCCACCGTTATATTGGCACAGAACACTTGCTCTCGGGTCTCGCACAAGTCGAGCTTCCAACCATGATGGCGTTTTTTTCCGCACAACAAATCGATCTCACCTATTTGCGTGAACAACTTGCGATGGTCTTAAAAAATACGTCCAAGTTTCCCGAAATGACAGATGTGATTAAGCAAGAACAGCCTCTGATCGAAGCGGGTGAAGCTACACGCGTCGAGGAGGCACAGCCGCAAAAATTCCAAGCGCTCACTTATTTCTGTCGCGAACTCACCTCCGCAGATGCACAAAAGAAAATCGATCCGGTGATTGGTCGAGAAATGGAAATTGAACGCGTCATGGAAATTTTATGTCGACGCACAAAAAATAATCCGCTGCTCATCGGTGAACCGGGCGTTGGAAAAACCGCGGTCGTCGAGGGACTCGCAAAAAGCATCTTCGAAGGATCTGTTCCTCCCCTTCTTCAAAACAAACGTGTGTTCGCGCTCGATCTCGCGCTTCTTGTTGCAGGAACGATGTACCGCGGTGAATTCGAAGGACGGTTGCGACAACTCATCGACGAAGCAAGCAAATCAGACGATGTTATTTTGTTTATCGACGAATTGCATACGATCGTCGGCGCAGGTGCGGCATCCGGATCCATGGACGCGGCAAACATGTTGAAACCAGCACTCGCGCGCGGCGAAATTCACTGTATTGGCGCAACCACGCAAACCGAATTTAAAAAACATATTGAATCCGACAGCGCACTTGAGCG
>Ga0155568_115_pt1 | contig 7303 bp, 5 predicted proteins | sample RifCSPhighO2_12_FD_107225 | JGI IMG/M metagenome (GOLD analysis project Ga0155568, IMG submission 107225) | Candidatus Uhrbacteria bacterium RIFCSPHIGHO2_12_FULL_47_12
ATACTTCCTACACCATTTATATTGAGCAGGACGAAGATGGAATGTTCATTGGTTCCATTCCATCTGTTCCGAGCTGCTATGCCGACGGCAAAACACAGAAAGAAATGCTGAAAAACTTAGAACAAGTTTTAAAACTGTGCCTTCGAAACGCAGACGTAAAATCAATGTCTAAAACAAGATTTGTTGGGATTCAAAATGTTGAGATCTATGCCTAAGTTGATCTCAGTTAAACCCAAAAGGCTCGCCGCGATTCTTGTTTTCCTTGGATTTGAAACACGTGATGCGGAAGGCTCCCATGTTTTCTTTAAACATCCGGATGGCCGTACGACCGTTATCTCCATGCATAATCGAGAAATGAGCAAAGGTTTGTTAAGAAAAGTTTTGAACGATATAAGACTATCTGTTGACGAATACGAAAAATTAAGAAAATGATCTAACAAAAATCCTCCGATTTGTCCGGAGGATTTTTGTTTATTTTCTCTTCTTTTTCTTAAACGCCGGCTTGCGCGATGGCGGTTCCATTTCGTTCTCTTCTTTCATCTCACGCTCCATCTTCTTTTTCTTTTCCATCACATACTCCACTGCCTTTGCGGCTGTGTTTGCGCCAAGTCCTACAAGGCTGGACGCGCTATCAAACTTTGCGCGAATACCGGAAAGCGCTTGTTCAATTTTGTTCATTTTATCACGAGCATCTGCGATGGTGTCGTTCACATTTTTGAGAATGGTGGCAAGCTGCCACAAAAACCAGAACATGGCGGCTGTAAACCACAGCACGCAGAATGAGAGAACGATGTAGAGAATATCGAGAGGAGAAAAGGACATAGAGTTTTTCTTATGCTCTCATTGTAGCACCAAATTCTGTTTCAAGCATCTTGCGCAACTGTTCCATCCACACATCAACCTCTTTTGACTCGAGTGTACGATCGTTTGCACGGAATTCTACACGCACTCCAAGTGATTTCTTTCCCGGATCAATTCCCTTTCCGCGATACGTGTCGAAAAGTTCAACCGAGATGATCGAGGAATCGATCTTCTCGATCGCGCGCTCGATACTCGCATATTCTGTGCGGTCCGCGAGGACAAACGCGAGATCGCGTTTGACCGATGGGAACTGCGGAAGTGAAACAAATGTTTTTGTTGTAGAGAATTGTTCGAGGAGTGCTTCGAAGTCGAGTTCGAGAATCACGGCCGTCACATCGAGACCAAAGGCAAATTCAACAGAACGACTCACTTGTCCGATCGTTCCGATCGGTTTGCTGTCGAGAAGCACGCGAGCCGAGCGTCCGGCATGGAAGCGAGACGAGTCGACAATGCGATCCAGTTCGATACTCGATACACCTGTCTCATCAAGAAGACGTGTCAGGATTCCTTTTGCGCGCAAGAATAATTTTTCCGCATCAGACTTTCCGTAAACTGCGACGACGAGTCGAAGAGGTTGTTCAGGAAGTTCATTGTTTCGTGGAAGATATACCGGCGCAATCTCGAAAAGATCTGCATCCGGGAACATCGCCTGGTTCTCGACAATGTTTGTCAGCATCGTTGGAATAAGTGATGGGCGCATGTACGCCTGATCGACACTCAATGGATTTTTTAAATGAATCGCCTCATCGATCTTGAATCCGTAGTTCGCAAGCTGCTTCTCGGACACAAAACTGTAGCTATAGGTTTCGATAAGCCCCGCGCCTTTCAATAATTCTTTTACGCGCGCTTGCCACACAAGTGCCGCGTCTGATTCACGAACGGGTGGCGCTCCGAGCGGAAGTTCGGATGGAAAACGATCATATCCATACACGCGAGCAATTTCTTCCACAAAGTCCACAGAAGCTTCGATGTCGTGGTCACGCCAGTATGGAACCGTAATGTTGTACGTGTCGCGATGTTTTTTTGCATCGAAGCCTAATCGTTCGAGGGTCGCGATCATCTCGCTTGGTTCCATTTCAATTCCCATGAGCGCGTTTGCTTTCACTGGGTCGAACGGAAATACACGCGGTTCGTATTCGGCTGCTTCGACGATCGAAACGGAAGAAACTGCTTTCGGAAACGCAATCTCGGACACAAGCTCGATCGCGCGTGCGATGGCCGCATCGGTACTCTGCGTCGAGAGCCCCTTCTCGAACAGCAACTGCGAATCCGAATACAAGTTCAATGCACGCGCGGTTTTTCGAACCGACACAGGATTGAACGTCGCGGACTCAATCACAATATTCGTAGTCGACTCGGTTGCACCCGTCTCTTCACCACCCATCACTCCTGCAATCGCAACAGGTTTCGAGGAATCCGCAATCACAAGCATATCTATCGTAAGTTTGTATTCTTTCCCATCAAGAGTCTTCAATGTTTCTCCATTCGCTGCACGACGCACGACAATCTCATCACCGTCGAGTTTATCCGCATCAAACACATGCAACGGATGTCCGTATTCATGCAAAACGTAATTTGTAATATCAACAACGTTGTTGATGGGTTTCAATCCCGCAAGAATCAACTTCTTTTGCAACCACCATGGTGATGGACCAACCGTAATTCCCTCGAGACGGACGGCCGAGTACTTCGGACAAAGTTCCTTCTCGAGAACCATCACCTTCGGCGCCGCGATCATTCCTTTCCAACCTTTCAAACTCTTGAGCGCACGCAATTCACCTCCAGCAACCGCTGCACCTTCTCGAGCTTGGCCGACGACACTCATACAGTCCGGACGATTCGAAGTGACTTCGATGTCCATAACCACGTCGTCGAGATCGAGAGCCTTCGCGAGAGAAGTTCCCACTGGCGCATCTGTCAGTTCTGTGAGATCCCAAATTTCTTTTTCGGCATGTGGGATTGTTTCAAATCCAACTTCATCCACTCCACAAATCATTCCAAAACTTTTTACTCCACGGAGTGTCGACTCGGTGATTTCGACAAGATCACCCTCACCATGCCAACGCACGCGAGCTCCAGGAAGTGCAACCACAACTTTGTGTCCCTCGATCAAGTTCGAGCCTCCACAAACAATCTCTACAACAGTACTTCCGATATCAACTTCCGTTACACGAAGCTTATCCGCATTCGGATGCGGCTTCACGACTTTGATCTCGCCAACAACAATATGCGCGAGACTTTTCGCATAATCATGCATGCGCTCGACGGAGTTACCGGAGTTCGTGGTTTTCTGCGCGAATTCCTCGGGTGTGAGATCCGTGTCGAGGTATTCTTTCAACCAATTGTAGGAAATGAGAATATTCATACTAGAACTGTTTCACGAATCGCAAATCATTTTTATACAGCACGCGGATGTCATCAATGTTCATACCCTCTTTCATCATCATTGTTCTCTCGACACCCCAACCAAACGCGAATCCGGAAAATTCTTCCGCGTCGAGGCCGCCGGCTTTGAGCACATTCGGATGAACCATTCCAGCACCACCGAGTTCCATCCATCCTTCTTTACATAAGCGACAATTCACGGACGGATCTGCGTTACAAACTCCGCAGCTGATATCAATCTCAAAACTTGGTTCTGTAAAACGAAAATGGTGCGGGCGCAAACGCGTTATGCGATTCGGACCAAAATAGGTTTTTGCAAAATAGTCGATCGTTCCTTTCAAGTTTGCGATTGTCATACCGCGATCAACGACCAATCCCTCAAACTGATGGAACATGGAAAGATGGCGCGTGTCAGATTGTCGACGATAGGTTCGGTTGATGTTCACCATGCGGATTGGTGGCTTTTGCGTTTCCATCGCGCGCACTTGAGAGTTCGATGTGTGCGGCGTGAGAACAAGTTTCCCTTTCGAACCTTCTGGTGCATCCACAAAAAATGTTTCCCAGTCATCACGCGCTGGGTGATCCCCCGGCATGTTGAGCGACTCAAACACATAATAGTCCCAGTCAATTTCTGGAACGCGAGTTGCAGTGAATCCGATTTTTTTAAATGTCTCTTCAATGTCCGCGATCGCTTGCGTGATGGGATGCAAATGTCCTGCGTTCGAGAAGTCGCCCGGCGCCGTAACGTCGATCCATTCATCTTCTGCGCGACGCAATTCTTCTTGTTCAAACATCGAGCGTTCCTTATCGCCAAACGCGTTTTCAATCGAACCCTTCAGCTCATTCGCAAATTGTCCGATGACTTTTCGCTCATCATCCGCAAGACTCATCATTTCTTTCATGAGCTCGTTCAACTTTCCTTTGCGGCCGAGTACATCCGTTTTGAGTGCCTCAAGATTCTCTCGATCAGTAATCTTCTCGAGAAGTGCAAGAGCATCATTCTTTAATTGTTCGATTTTCGATTTCATATTATTTAAACAAATGCATCACGTCTTTAACGGTCACAAACAAGACAAGTGCCATGAGCAGGAGAAATCCTAGATTATTCACGGCAATTTCGAATCGTTCGTTTGCGGCTCTGCCTCGAAATTTCTCGATCAACAAGAAAAAGATGCGACCGCCATCGAGGGCGGGAAATGGAAGAATGTTAATGACTCCGAGATTGATGGAAAGGATCGCCGCAAATTGTAACAAATACACAACCCCCATCGCCGCCACCTGTCCGGTCATCACCGCAATCCCAACCGGGCCTGAAAGCGATGCACTCATGCTTTGTCCGCTGAACGCACCAACAATGAGTCCCCAAAACGAACGTAAGATATCACCGGTCATTTTAATAGTTGCAAGAATCCCATGTGGGATTGCAAGATAAAACGGATACGAAACAAGTCCCGTCTGCACAAACGCAACGCCAATGCCAACGGTCGCCGTTCCTTTTAAGGGTTCTGAAACAACGCGAACGGTTTTTTGACTCTCGTCACTCTTTTGAACGATAACATCAACTCCCGTCGCCGCGTGATCAACAAGGTACGTACGCGCTTGTTCCGCGTCTTCAATCACTTTGCCATCAAGCGATGCGATCGAGTCACCACTCTCAATTCCTGCGCGTGCCGCAGGCGACTCTGGAACAACTTCCATAATGGCGAGGCGACTATCAACGACGTGCGCTTGTGCAGGTAAATCACGATCAATCACGCTTGGAAGCCCAATCATGAATCCAACAGAAAACAAGACGGCTGCGAGAAAAAAGTTCATGACAACTCCTGCAACTAACACCAGGAATCGTTGCCACGCTTTTTTGGACGCAAAACTGTCGTGGTCGAGTTTATTGTTTCCGTTCTCTCCTTTAATACGAACGAATCCACCGATCGGAATCCAGTTGATGGAGTAAATGGTTTCCCCACCTTTCACGCGAAATCCCGCCGCGCGTGGGGGAAATCCAAATCCGAATTCCTCTACATGCATTCCGCATGCGCGCGCAACCAAAAAATGGCCTAGTTCATGCACAAAAACCAAAACGGAAAGGATCAAAATAAAGAGAAGGACGGTCAAAATCATAGTAAGGAAATACTATCGGTTTTTGGGGGATCAAGCAAGGTGAGATATACTAGGAGTAATTTAAAAAATAACTCGTTCCTATGAAAATCATTTCGCTATTTTTTTCGATGATGACTCTCGGAATTCTTCTTGGTGTTTCGCCGATCCTCGCGGCAGAAGAACCCGCGACACAAACAAGTACGGAAACCGCGGCCGTAAACGCACAAGTCGAGGCTCTTGCAACAGAAGTCGAAGCTGTCGAAGCTCCGTTTGAAGGCATTGAAATTGAAAAACCGGACAAAGCCCCATCACGATTCGGATCATTTTGGCGCAACATCAAAGAGAACGTCTCACTTGCGGTAACATTCGATCCAAACAAAAAAGCAGAGAAAGCCATGAAGTTTGCGGAGGAACGCATGCTCATTGCCGAAAAAGTTCTTGCTGATGGCACAGATGAAAACGCAAAAGTGCAAGCTGAAAAGCACTTTGCGCGTGCACAAAAAATGATGCAAAAAATGGATGAGCAACAAAAAAAGGCTCTCGAGAAACCGACCGAAGACACGGAGCGCCTCCTGAAAAATCGCGCGAAACAATTTGAGCATCAACAAGAAATTTTTGATCGCTTAGAAGAAAAATCGAACGATGTTATTTTGGAAACGGTTTTGAAGTTCCGCGAAGAAACCGCAGAGCACGGCAAAGGCCTTGAACAAGCGCTCGAAAACACAAACATTCCAGAAGACGTTCGCGAACATCTGAAAGAGGTGAAGATGCGTATGGATGAACATGCAAACGAAATGAAAGTGCATGTAGCCAAATTTCAAGAACTCAAAGCCGCCGCGGAAGGCGGAGATGAAAACGCGGTCAAAAAACTAGAAGCGTTTAAAGATGAACGAAAACAGGAGGCACGAAAGAATAACGAGGAACAGCAAGAGAAAAAGGGAAATTTTGAAGCAAAAATGAACAAGATTCGCGAAGCTGTGGAAAATGGTGATGAACAAGCACAGATGATGTTTGAAAAAATGCAAGATCGTCCAGAATTCAAAGAACGCATGGAAGAAATGCAGGCACGTTCTGAACGCGATCAAAAAGGAAATGAACAAAATCGCGAACCAAGAGAACAACGCGACCAATCGTTTGATCCCAATAATCGCCCGGGGAATCAAGAAGCTCGACCAGAGGGATCTGAAATGAATCGGGAGGAACGAACAAATGCGGAACAACAAAATCAACCGCCACCTGGATTCTTTTCCAAAATGAAAGGATTTTTCAAAAAAGATGGCGAACAAGGACAACCTCCGGAAGGATTTGAACAGGGTGAACCACCTAAATCGGGAGAAGAGCCACAAGATCAAGGGGGAAAACAAAAACCAGAAGGATTTTTTAAGGGGATCAGAAATTTTATCAATCGTGATCATCAAGAGAACCAACAAAATCCTTCTCGAGTAGAGGGAGAATCGGGAACGTTCGAAAAAACACCGCAGGGCGATGAACAAAAAGCGCCGCGTGCGGATCAGAAAGGAGAAGGCAGACAGGGCGTCCCGTTCGGAAATAAAACCATGCCACCAAAAGGCATAATGCAAGACGCGCCGGAAAAATTTGACGGAGGACCAAACGGACAACCACCACAAAATTTTCAACCAAAACAAAACAATGTTGGTGAAAACGGAGGTGCATTCAAAGGCGGAAATCCAGGACCTGACGGATTTAAAGGATTCAAAGGAGGAGAACCTCAAGGAGGCGGACCGCAGGGCGGAAATCCTGGTGGAAACCCACAAGGCTCATTCTCACCTCCCCCAAAAGGTGAAGCCGCTGGAGGTGGCTCATTCGGTGGAAGCGCACCACAAAACACAGCACCGAGTGCAGGAGGACCACAACCTAGTGGCAATTTTGGAGGCGGAGCACCGGCCGGAGGCAGTGGCCCATCCGGAGGTGGAGCACCGAGCGGAGGACCTGCGGGACA
>Ga0155568_127_pt1 | contig 6628 bp, 6 predicted proteins | sample RifCSPhighO2_12_FD_107225 | JGI IMG/M metagenome (GOLD analysis project Ga0155568, IMG submission 107225) | Candidatus Uhrbacteria bacterium RIFCSPHIGHO2_12_FULL_47_12
ATCACATTTTATTGAGTTCTCAGGATGCCGGTGAGACGTGGAAAGCGCAATCCTTTGCCGGCACGAATAAAAACTTTTTTGGCGTCTTTGCAAAAGACACCACTCATTTGTACGCCGTTGGTTCTGACTTTGATGTGACCTCGCTTGTCTATCAACTCTCCGTTGTGTCAGCTCCGCCACCACCAGCAGAACCCGCGCCGCTTCCTGCAGGAACAGCTGTACAGGGATCTCTCATAAAACTCGCGTGTTCCGCGAACGCAACCGTAAATGATCCATGCAAAGCTGTGTATTATTTCGCGACAGACGGCAAGCGCCACGCGTTCACAAACGACAAAGTCTACTTTACCTGGTACACAGATTTTTCAACGGTGAAGGAAGTTTCCGCAGACTTCATGGCGTCCCTCGCGCTTGGAAAAAATGTGACATACCGACCTGGAGTGAAGATGGTGAAGTTCCAGACAGTTGCAACCGTTTATGTGGTTGCAAAGGGTGGAGTTTTGCGACCTATCGCAAGCGAGGCGGTCGCACAAGCGCTTTATGGATCTGACTGGAACAAAAAGATCGATGACATCTCAGACGTGTTTTACAACAACTACACCTTCGGCGCGATGATCTCGAGCCAAGCAGATTACAGCCCAACAGAGGTCCGCAATTCGGTGAGCAGTATTAGTGACAACCTATAGTATTGGGTTACAGAAATGTAACGTGTTACAATGCTTGGGTTGTATGAGTGGTTCACTATCTCAAAAAACGCTAGTGTTTTTGCTCGGTGTAGGCATGTTATTGCCGGGTGTTTTTGTGGTACATGCACAACCTGCAAAAGACCCATTTTTGAGCGAACTCTGGTATTTGAAGGCGATTCACATGCCTGCGGATGCCTCCACGAATCAGATTGGGAAAGAGTCGATTGTTGCCATTCTCGACGCTGGGTTTGATTTGAAGCATGAAGATTTGGAGAATAAGTATTGGGTGAACGAAGGGGAGATTGCGGGGGACGGAAAAGATAATGATCACAATGGGTATGATGATGACGTCCATGGATGGGACTTCATTGCGAATGATCCTGATCCGTCGCCCGACGTGTCAATGGAGAATCCAGATGACACGATTGTTTCGCACGGAACGTTGCTTGCGGGAATCATTGCGGCAACGGCAAACAACGGAAAAGGGATTTCCGGCATTGCGCCGCATACAAAAATCATGCCGCTGCGTATTTTGGATTCCCGCGGGAAGGGAACAACGGCAGAAGTGAAAGATGCGATTACGTACGCCGTCAAAAACGGGGCAGATGTGATCAATTTAAGTTTGGCTTCCGTGAAACCAGATGATCAATTGCAACAAGTGATTGAATGGGCGGTGGATCAGGGAGTGGTGGTTGTTGCAGCTGTCGGAAATGAATCGCTTGATTTGGATCGTGACCCAACGTACCCCGCGTGTTTTGATACGCGCATCGGGAAAAATAGGGTGATTGGTGTTGCGGCGCTTGATCAAAAGGGAAAGAAAGCGCTTTTTTCAAATGATGGATCAAACTGTGTTGATATTTCCGCGCCCGGCGTAAACATTTTTGGGGTCGTCTATCATGATGATGCGAATATCTTGTACTCAACGTCCTACGGAAGCCCGTTTGAGGGAACATCGATCGCCGCGCCCATGGTTTCTGCCGCGGCCGCGCGTTTGCGCAGCGTCTTTCCTCTTCTCACGCCAAGTCAGATTCGATTATCCCTCATGCTCTCCGCGGATCCTCTCCTCGACGTGACTCCAGAAGAACGTAAACGATTAGGGGCAGGATTGTTAAACATTGAGCGGTCTTTAGAAATCGGTCTCGTTTTTGCGGGAAGTGTGACGCCCGGTACGGCTTTAAACGTAAACCAACATCCGACGGGATCTTTGGTTGTGGCACAAGGGGCAGGATCTTCACCTATCGTGAAGCGTGTGAATGGGGCTGGAAAAGAACTTATTTCTTTTTTAGCGTATGATCCGCGTTTTCGGGGAGGGGTTCGTGTGGCGGCGGGGGATGTAAATGGCGATGGTGTAGAAGAGATTGTGACCGCGCCTGGTGTTGGTGGTGGTCCGCACGTGCGCGTATTTGATGTCGCAGGAAAACCATTGAGTCAGTTTTTTGCGTTTGATGTTTCAGATCGCCGCGGTATGTTCGTTTCAACGGGAGATGTCAACGGCGATGGGATTGAGGAGATTTTAGCCACACAAGATCAAGGGGGAACAGGGCAGGTTCGTATTTTTACGATGCGCGGAGAAATGATCGGATCGTTTTATCCGTTTGGACGCACAACAACTCCGGTATTTGTTTCCGTCGGAAATTTTGATGATGATGAAGAGCCAGAAATTGTTGCGTCTTTAGGCGGAACGGATCAAAAGCATCGTATTAAGATTTTTGATTCAAACGGAAGATATATCCGTGACTTCAGCGCATTCCCATTATTGAAATCTGGATTACGTGTTGCAACACTGCATACGCACAATCAAAAAATGGATCGGATTTTGGTCTCAGCAGAATCTCGTTCAGCTCCATGGGTCGCTATCTTCGATGCGACAGGAAAACAACTCAACATGTCACTTGTGCTTCCAAAAACTTTTACAGGTGGCGTGCAGATGGTTGCGGGAGATTTGAATCTAAATGGAATCCCCGAGCTTTATACAGCACCTATTTCAAATGGGGGTCCGCAAGTGCGCGTGTTTGATTCTGAGCTCGTTGTCAAAGGAGGATTTTTCACATTTGCAGCGCAGGCAAGAAGTGGTCTTTCATTTGCAACTTGGAACCCCTAATCTGTTTACATGATCAAAACGTTTTCGTTGATCGCTCTTTTCCTCTTTCAATCGTGGCTTATCGCGTCGCCTGTTTTTGCGTCGGTGATGATTACGGATGATATCTATTTTCATGAGCAGTGGTATCTTCAAAAAATACAGGTGCCTCTTGCCTGGCAAACAACGACAGGATCGAATGACGTGATTGTTGCTGTTCTCGATACGGGATTTGATTTGAACCATCCAGATTTGGAAGAAAATAAATGGATCAACACAGATGAAGTTCCGGATAACGGAATCGATGATGACGGGAATGGATTTGTGGATGATCGTGAGGGATGGGATTTTGTTGAGGATGATCATACGCCCGAGCCAACGATTGGTGAGACGTATGACGAGGGAGCGGTTTCTCATGGGACGGTGATTGCAGGAATTATTGGGGCCGCAACAAATAATCAAAAAGGGATTGCAGGAATCAATTGGCACGTGAAACTCATGAACGTGCGTATTTTGGATAATATGGGTGTTGGGAATTCCAATACTGCACGAGAGGGAATTAAATATGCGGTAAAAAACGGGGCAAAGGTTATCAATTTAAGCTTTACGGGGTTTAATGATGATCCTGAATTAGAGTCAGTCATTCAGGCGGCAAACGCGGCGGGAGCGTTGATTGTTGCGGCTGTGGGAAACACAGAAGGAGGGGGAGTCAATGTGGACGACACGCCCATTTATCCTGCATGTGATGGTCATGGCCAGGCGGACAATGGAATCATTGGTGTTGCGTCAACAGATAAAACGGATACAAAATCCACGTTCTCAAATTATGGAGCAACATGTACGGATATTTCTGCCCCTGGAGAAGATATTTTGAGTACTGTGTATCAAAACTCCGCACGGGCTCCGTTTGCCAAAGGATTTTATCAAGACTCTTGGTCCGGAACATCCATGGCAGCTCCGATGGTTGCGGGTTCGGCCGCGCTGCTTTATGCGGCGAATCCTCGTTTGACTCCGCCACAAATTAAAAATGTTTTACGTTTATCTGCCGACCCTGTTCAAGTTACAGGCCCGGCAAGTGGAAAGATGGGGGCGGGGAGATTAAACATTGCAAGCGCTCTGAAACTTGCGGCGTTGCTTTATCCTCCGGAAGCCGTGCCTGGATCTCTCGTGAAATTATCGTGTGCACCGCTCGCGGACGTGAATGACCCATGCAAAGCCGTTTATTTTTATGCAAGCGATGGCAAGCGTCATGCATTTCCAAACGACAAAGTATTTTTCACTTGGTTTGCAGATTTTTCTTCTGTAAAAGAAGTGTCACAAGATTTTCTTTCCACACTCGCTCTTGGAAAAAACGTCACGTATCACTCGGGAACTAAATTGGTGAAATTCCAAAGCGTGTCAACCGTCTTTGCGGTTGAAGCAAAAGGCGTTTTGCGCGCCGTTGGATCAGAAGCGATCGCGGCGGAACTTTACGGAGCCGATTGGGGCAAAAAAGTCGATGATATTTCCGATGTCTTTTTTGGAAATTATACTTTTGGACTAAAGATCAATGCCGCTTCCGAATACAGTGTTGAGGGCGCAAAAGCGTTGGTCAATGGGTTAGATCAGAACTTCTAATGTCTGCTATACTATGCGTATATGCCACAAGCGTTAACCTTTGAAAAAAAGAATGTTTTGGTGACGGGCGGTGCGGGGTTTTTGGGCTCGCACATGTGTGAAGCCATGCTCCGTGACGGTCATCACGTTATTTGTGTCGACAATTTTGCAACGTCAGATGTGAAGAACATCGACTCGCTTTTGCAGAATCCAAATTTTCGTTTTATTCGATTAGATGTGAATCAGCCATTTGATCTCGACACGTTTACAGAACTCGCGGAATTCAAATTACCGTTTCAAGGAATCCAAGAAATTTATCATCTTGCTTGTCCAACTTCCATCAAAAAGTTTGATCAGTTTAAGATTCAAACATTGCTCTCGAACTCCATTGGAAATTATTATGTGCTCGAACTCGCCAAAAAATATCGTTCAAAGATTTTGCTTGCGTCGAGTTCTGTTGTGTACGGCGCACGTGTAGATGGCAAGGCTTCCGTTTCGGAGGAAGAGCAGGGGACGACCGATCACCTGTCGCCACGCGGATGTTATGACGAAGGAAAACGATTTGCGGAGACGATGTTTGAAACGTATCGCCAAGTTCACGGACTCGACATTCGCATTGCGCGTATTTTTCGAACGTACGGTCCGCGCATGCCATTGTTCGATGGCCAACTCATTCCGGATTTTATTTTAAGCGCGCTTGATAACAATGATTTGGTGTTGAACGGAGGATTAAATTTTCGATCCGCCCTTTGTTACGTTACAGACGTTGTCGATGGGATGATGCGCGTCATGAAGGCCGCGGAATATCCAGGCCCCGTGAACCTCGGGTCTGATGTTGACTTAAAGCTGTCGGATGTGGCACAAAAGGTTATCGACATGACCGGATCCACCTCCAAAATGGTGGAAGGCGAGAATTTCGCCTTTTTATCCGAGCTCGCGCTTCCAAACATTAATCGCGCAAAAGAACTCGGATGGTTTCCCCTTGTCCGCCTCGAAGACGGCCTTCGTCGAACGATTGAATACCTCAAAGCAAATAAAATTTTGTTGACCTCCATGTAACGTATGAAAATCGTGGCTGTAATTCCTGCATACAAAGAAGTGACAACGATCGCTGACGTGCTTACACGTACGCGGTCTTTTGTTGATGAGATGATTGTGGTAAACGATGGTTCGCCGGACAATACGGCCGAGGTTGCCTCGAAGAATGGTGCGCTTGTTGTCTCGCACGTCATCAATCGCGGACTCGGTGCCGCGATTGGAACCGGATTCGCATTCGCAAAAAAACGCGGAGCAGATGTCGTTATCACTCTTGATGCGGACGGCCAACATGATCCAGCAGAGATTCCAAAGTTTATCGACGCAATCAAAAATGGTGCAGATGTTGTTATTGGATCGCGCATGATTTCTCGAAGCGGTATGCCCTGGTATCGTCAGGTGGCGAACATACTTGGCAACGTCTCGACACTTGTCTTGTTTGGCGCATATGTGTCCGACAGCCAATCTGGATTCCGTGCATTCTCTCATAAAGCGCTTGAGAAAATCGAAATCAAAACCAATCGCATGGAAGTCTCCTCGGAGTTGATTGCAGAAGCAAAAGCGCACGGGTTCAGCATTGTTGAAGTGCCTATTAAAGCGATTTACACAGATTATTCCTTATCGAAAGGCCAAAGTTTTTTTGTTGGGATTAAAACATTGTTTAAATTGGTTCTTCGACGCATTACCATGTAAGTATGACTATCATCCAACTTCTCCTCGTGATATTCGCCTTGTTCGCGATCACAAAAACGTTTCGTCAATTTAAAAAAGGAAAACTCACCCTCGCGTTTCTTTTTTTGTGGATCGCATTTTGGATGATTGTCGGTATTGTGGTTGTCTTACCGAAGACAACGGACACACTCGCACGTTTTGTTGGTGTTGGTCGTGGAGTGGACGCGATCATGTATATTTCGATTATCGCATTGTTTTATTTTGTATTTCGATTGTTGGTGCGTATCGAGGAAGTCGAGCGTGAAATTACAAAGCTGGTGAGGACACTCGCGATTCATGAGAAGGAGGCAGAGAAAAAAGAATAATCTTGTTGCATATGTCCGAACCACTTCCAAAAGTCGCCGTCATTTATTTGTCCTGGTTTTCGATGCCTTATCTTGAGGATGTTTTTTCTTGTCTCGATGCGCTCGATTATCCGCGTGATCGTCTCGAAATCATTGCTGTCGATAACGCCTCAACGGATGGCTCGCAAGAGTGGCTTGCGAAGCGCACAGATATTACGTAT
>Ga0155568_110_pt3 | contig 4770 bp, 6 predicted proteins | sample RifCSPhighO2_12_FD_107225 | JGI IMG/M metagenome (GOLD analysis project Ga0155568, IMG submission 107225) | Candidatus Uhrbacteria bacterium RIFCSPHIGHO2_12_FULL_47_12
ACGTTTTTCCGGATGCTAAAGATATTCTCGAGTCGGCTGTCTATAAGATTCGTACGGGTGAATGGTTCACAAACGAACCGTTCGAACAAGGATTCCGTCGGCCGATCGTTGATCGCGTCGTTGTCTCTTTGCAAGCCGCGCTTGGCCGATTGGAAATGCTCGAAACCGAACCTCACAGTACAAAGCATCTCACAGAGCTCCACAAGCAACTCAAGCTTGCGGTCGCGCCGTTCTAGACCTCTCACGAACTCTGAAACAGGGTTCGTTTTTTTGTTGAATCTAGACGTCTGTGATTTTTTTTGATAACGTCACGCGTACGGAACCCCATTCTTTTACAACCACGAGGTGTGTCATGGAACAAGAACTTCTGGCCGAGACTTCCGAATCCCGTCCGAATGCCACGCGATTCGCTGAGTATTTTGGTGGAACGGTGGCTGTCATTCTTTGCATCATGCTCACCTTCGCGCATTTTGTGTCTTGGGATTTTGCGTACATCATGGCCTTGTCTTCGTGTGTCCTCGGTGGGCATCTCTGTTTCTATCGTTTCGAGGAACGCGAGGCTCCTACTCAGATGATCGCTGGAGCGTGTGCTGTCTTGTTTATCGGCGGTATGACGGTTCCGTTTACAGCAAGCTTTCTTCGCATCCTCGGCGTGCCGGATCGCTCATTGGGATGGATGGTTCTTATGAGTGTTTGCAGTATCGGTGTATGGGTGGCATTCATTGAATTCATCGATCGCGCGGTCAGGCGTCATGGGTCGGATCAACAAATGGCATACCCAAAATGGCTGGTCATGCTCGCTGGCGCAACTTCCTCCGCTCTTTTTCTGATCATCGTCTTTGCCTCCGGTGTGAAGATGACATGACAACGCATCCTCTTTTTCGATCCTTGTGGGTCGATTTTTTTGTCTCTTTTGACTCTCCTCATTTTTTTTGCTATTATTTGATTAAATTATGCCAGTCCTCTCACCACTCAAATATCGACTTTCTCTTTTGCGAGATGTTCTCTTCGGTGATCAAGAAATCATCGGAGAGGTTTTGGTTTGTCATCAAAATAAATTGTCAGGTAAAAGCGTGCAGGTCTCTTGGCAAAGAGATGGCAAATACATCGTCGGATCCATTTTTATGGATGGTCAAAAATTCATGACACAAGCACTCTCTGCGAAAGAGTTTGTTGAAATGGTAAATGATACGATTTATGCCGCTTATGACATTCCGCCAAAATACATAAAGAAACTTGGTTCGGATTATTATTTTCGTCCTTCTCAAGAAGAATTTGAAAAATTAAATAATCAAGCGGTAAAAAAAGCTGTTTTTAATTTTAGTGGAACAATGCAAAAAATACCTGCCGTTGCTTAAAATTTTATGGGGGAATATGCTGATGTAAAACGTAAAAAGATTCTTAGAATGTTGGAATGGCTTAAAACACAATCAGGATTTTCTGTCGATAACGGAGGTGATCACCAATGGGTGATCCGACATATCGCCTGGAAAAGACCATTTCCAATTTCGTTTAAGCATGAGGTGATGAATAAGTTTATTCTTAAAGAACTGGTAGGGAAAATTGTAGCAACAGGTGTTTGTACCAAGGAACAATTTGATGAACATTTGAAATAAAGATCGTTTTGTCGACGTTAACAAAACGATCGTTTTGTTATCCCCACAACCCTTGATTCATCGTCTCAAATAGAGGAAAATGGACGCGTTATGAAAGAAATCATCCTCACCGATTCTCCCGCCTTCGACTCGAACATTGATTATCGCAAGGAATTGAATGAAGAGCAGCTCTCGGTCGTAGAAAACGGCGACGGGGCGTGTTTGGTTTTGGCGGGAGCGGGATCGGGGAAGACACGGACGATTACGTATCGCGTCGCATATCTTCTCGAACGCGGGGTCGCACCGCAGAATATTTTGTTGCTGACGTTTACGAATAAAGCGTCGAAGGAAATGCTTGCGCGTGTGGAGTCGCTGCTCGGTTCATATCCGAAGGGACTTTGGGGAGGCACATTCCACTCAGTGGCGAATCGCATTCTGCGTATGTACGCGGACGCAATTGGCTTTACGCAGAACTTTACGATTCTCGATAGCGAAGATTCTGAATCGCTCATCAAAACGATTTTGAAAGAATTACAGGTCGACACAAGCGAGCGACGATTTCCATCCGCGTCGAAGTTGAACTCGATTTTGAGTTACGCGCGTAATGCCGGTCGATCCATTAAACAAATTGTCGAAGAGAAGCACGAACACTTTTTTGATCTGATTCCAACCATTGAACGCATCGGTGAGGTTTACGAGCTTCGCAAACGCCAAGCGGACGCGATGGACTTTGATGATCTTCTCATTCGACTGCGCGATCTTCTCGTTCAAAACCCCGTTGTACGCGACCGGCTCGCGATGCAGTTCGAATATGTCCTCGTCGATGAGTATCAGGACACGAACATGCTCCAGGCGCAGTTGATCAATATGCTCGCGAGTGTGCATAAAAATATTCTCGTTGTGGGCGATGACGCACAATCCATTTACTCGTTTCGTGCGGCTGAGATCAAAAATATCTTGTCGTTTCCGGATCAGTACGGAAGCGCAAAGACCTTTCGGCTTATGACGAACTACCGCTCGTCACCCGAGATTTTGTCGATTGCGAATGATTCGATTGCGAATAATAAAAATCAATTCAAGAAAGATTTAACGGCTGTTCGAGGAAGCTCGGAGAAACCACAACTGGTTCCGGCCGCGAACGCGCCGCAAGAAGCGCAGTTTATTGCGCAACAAATCACAACGCTTCGAGATGCAGGCACACCACTTCGCGAAATCGCCGTGCTGTTTCGTGCCGCATTCCATTCGCAGATGCTCGAACTTGAACTCATGCGTCGAGATCTTCCATACGAGTATCGTGGAGGTTTGAAGTTTTTCGAACGCGCACACATTAAAGATCTGGTGATGCACTTGCGCATCAAGGCGAACTTGAAAGACGAAGTGGCATGGATGCGTGTGCTTGGATTGCAAACGGGAATCGGACTCGTGACGGCACAAAAAATGATTTCGCAAATTCACGGATTTGAGTCTCTCGAGGAGCTCGTCGAACAGTCGATCGGAAGCGGCGCGCGCGCATCGGCCGGATGGAAGACGCTCGCGGTCACGCTCAAAAAGTTTTCGCAACAGTCTCTACCAGCAGATCTTATTCGCACGGTCGCATCGAGTGAGTACCGCGCGTACCTCGAGGCTGAGTATCCAGATTTTAACGATCGTTGCGAGGACATCGAGCAATTTGCAATCTTTGCCGAGCAATACAAAGATCTCACGACATTTCTCACAGACGTTTCGCTCACGAGCGACTACGGGATTCTCGACGAAGAAACACACGGCGATGAAGAGCGATTAATCCTCTCAACCATCCACCAAGCGAAAGGTCTTGAATGGGACGCGGTTTTTATCATGAACCTCGTTGATGGGAAGTTTCCGAATGGTCGCGCACTCGAGGAACGAGATGGGCTTGAAGAAGAACGCCGATTGTTTTACGTTGCAACTACGCGTGCACGAAAGTTTCTTTACTACACGTATCCACTCGTGACCGGAACAGAATCGCTTTTGTTCAACCAACCATCCATGTTCCTCCAAGAACTTGATCCTGCTATGATGGAGGAAGTGAAACTTAAACGAGAGGTCGCGAAACAAACAACTTCGTGGAATACCACGGAATGGGATTCGTCAGAATGGGATTCCTCGAGCAGTGATGATGGACCAGCGATTGTGTTGGATGATTTTGGGGAAGAGGTGAAAAAGAAGACTGTGAAGTCGAGTGGAAGTTTTTTGAGGGACGTATAAAAAAATCACCCAGGAGGTGATAAAAAAATTTTTGCTTGCAATGCGTAGTGTGCGCTCACACACATAACAAGGCTGACCATAATGATTCCTCGAAGTGCGTAGATGACCGCAAGTGTGTCGTAATCGAGGATTGCGGGTACGAGTCCGACGAAGCCCGCCAAAAGCACGATGCTCCACGTCTGAAATGATTCTGTGTTTTTCTTCCAGCTAATCATTCGGTGAATTGTTGGAATGTAGCCGATCATGATGAGCATCTGCGCAAGTAAATTTGCGGTCATTGCATTTTCGGTAAGTTTCCATACCATGACGATGCATATTGCGACAATGATCGAAAACTTTTCAAGAACGGTAAACGGAACAGAACGATTTCCCCAGAGCCACACGGCTACAAACGAAAGGCCAGTGCAAGTGAAGTCCATGATGTTTAAGATACCGGATTGTAGATCATGCTTCTTGAATGTCACGTATGTCCCAATGCTGATGCCTGTGCCAAGCAAGAAAATGAACCAGGTGGTCACGGGCGGGGTGGTTTCTTTTTTCCGTACGTTCGAAATGAATCGAACGACAAATCCAATCTCAATGATTGCGACAAGCCAAATACATATCTCTTTGATCACGATTGCCTCCGTCTATATCTGATCGACAGACATAAAAATCTAGCAGTGAATGTAAAAATTGTCAATATGAACTCCTCAGAACAATCCTTGATTGAACACAAAAAACATCACGGTAAACTCTCGATTGCCTCAACCTTCCCGCTTGAAACGCGCGAGGATCTTTCGGTTGCGTATACACCGGGTGTTGCGGAGCCGTGCCGCGTGATCGCAAAGAATAAAGAGCTTGCGTACGACTACACCATCAAAGGCCGATCGGTCGCGGTCGTTACAGATGGATCAGCTGTACTTGGTCTTGGAAACATTGGACCAGAAGCTGGGCTGCCTGTCATGGA
>Ga0155568_101_pt2 | contig 1826 bp, 3 predicted proteins | sample RifCSPhighO2_12_FD_107225 | JGI IMG/M metagenome (GOLD analysis project Ga0155568, IMG submission 107225) | Candidatus Uhrbacteria bacterium RIFCSPHIGHO2_12_FULL_47_12
CGCATGAAAAGAAAAAACTCGCACATGCGAGTTCAAGGTTTTTCTGGATGACAATAGGGAGACAAAAAGCACGAAAGGACTTCGGAAGCAAAACGAGCCTTTTCAAGGATCTGACGATCTCGCTCGAGAAACCGATCACGCACATCTTCATACATGACACGCGCGGCACCGCGAGAATTTGGAATCGGCAAAAGTGGAAGATCTGTTGACTTGAGGCATTTGAACACTTCAAGTTCTCTGTCAGCTCCCCCAATGAACACGACGCAAGGATTGTGTTCATTGATCGCCTGATTCACATCCGTATAAACACGAAATGGCACAGCGAGCATGTTTGCAAGCTGAATCCAAAATGGGTTGTCTGGAATCAAGATAGGTGAACAATTCGATTGTCCGAAACGCATGAGATCTGCGAACGCCTCACGCATGGCAATGAAATTGTCTGCGTGAAACCACTTCGGATCACGCTGTTCATCCGGAATCGCGCAAACGACCAGAATTGGGCGCATAAATTCACCTCCCTGGAATGTTCGTATCACCGTGCACATGCACGATCGCGAACAATTGTTCATTTGTCAAGAGCTTGTCTGACTCTTTTGCTGCTGCAAGAATCTTGTCTGCAAGCGCATCTGTGAGCGTAACGCCATGCACTTTGCACCACCAGCGCACATTGGATTTGCCCGACTGCGGACCCACTCCAATGATTTGCTCGCGGCCAACCCACGAAGCAGGGACGCCTGAGTACACACCATCCGCAAGATCGCGATCACCGCGCTCAAGCGCTTTCACGATCGCGTCTGCATGCACACCTGTTCCCGTCTCAAACGCACCACTTCCGAAGATCGGATAGTTTGGGGGAATGTCGATTCCGACCGCTTGTGCGCCGAGTTGGCAGTAATCCCAAAGCTTGCGCATGTCTTGTGTGAGGTACCCCAAGAGTTTGAGGTTCACCATGAGTTGATCCATGGGGACATTCCCCACACGCTCGCCGATACCGAGCACGGAACCATGCAATCGATTCACGCCCGCGCGATACGCGGCAATCGCATTCCAGATTCCAAGCCCTCGATCCATGTGACCATGATAGTCGATGAGCACATGTTGAAACCCTTTTTGATCCAACATGGTACGCACATAGCGAACGAGTCGCGTGATGCCGTCTGGCGTCACATGGCCAACGGTATCCGACACGCACACGCGTGTTGCACCGCACTCAACCGCCGCCATGTAAAACGCCTCAATGTCTTCTGCAAACGCTCGCGTCGTGTCTTCGGTGACAAACATCACCTCAAGTCCGCGGTCGACCGCCGGCGTCACCGATGCACGAATGAATTCGAGCACCTTGGCCCGATCCCAATTCTGCACATCCATCCGAATCCGACTCGTGCCAACAAACAGACACGTCTCGATCGGGAGACCCGACGCTTCCACGACATCACTGATTGCATCCACGTCCGCAATGATGGTGCGACCCGCGCAGTTTGCCTGAATCGGCAACCGTTCTTGCACAATGAACTTTGCAAGATCCATCGCCTGCTCTTTCACCACCCCTTTTGCGCCGGGCAACCCGATGTTGACCGTGTCGATTCCGACCGCTGCCATGAGACGAATGAGCTCATGCGCTTGCTCGGACGACGGATTGTGTACGTAGGCGGCTTGCAAGCCGTCGCGCAACGTTTCGTCATTGAGTTCCACACGATGTGCGGGTTCAACGTCATCTTCCGATCGATTCCAATCAAAGATCAAATCCGAATGCGTTTTCATGAGATCCTCCAAGGTGCGACAATACGCGGAAACACTGGACGCAAAATAACGTTACGCTAAACAAA
>Ga0155568_130_pt2 | contig 1725 bp, 3 predicted proteins | sample RifCSPhighO2_12_FD_107225 | JGI IMG/M metagenome (GOLD analysis project Ga0155568, IMG submission 107225) | Candidatus Uhrbacteria bacterium RIFCSPHIGHO2_12_FULL_47_12
GTCTGTGATGATTACGCAAACTTTGATGAGCACGCAACGCTCACACATTCCGTTTTGCAATCGGCTAAGACACGCTACCGACGCATGTGTGGTTGGAAAGAAGACTTGTCGATGCATGAGCATTTCAACGATTTGCCTCTCTCGGCACATATGTACATTGACTACATCGAAGTGGCCACCTACACAGCCGTTTCCGGCGTCGGTGTCGGCGCAGAACGCAATCAGATTCTCTGGCGTTAACCTAATCGATCAGAAATGGTCGATTTTTTTATTGTTCAAATCGTGTGCTATCATAACCGCCTATGGAAAAGAAATTCGTCTCCAATAAAGCGTTTCTCGTAAATCCGCAAGGGAAAATCTTGTTTGTTCGGCATACGGGCAAAAATCCGGATGCGTGCTATGAACCACCGGGCGGGCGCATGGATGCAAATGAATCTTTGCTCGAGGGGCTTCAACGAGAATTGCGTGAGGAGCTTGGAATTGAAATCGAACCATCAAAAGCGCGACCGTTCCACACGGACCATTGGCGATTTGAGGATGGTGATCAGGACGCAGTCGTTGGAATTTTTTACATTGTTCCGATCGGAGACGTTTCTGTTCAACTTTCGCATGAGCACACAGAACATGTCTGGATTGATCCGCGACAAGAAACAACGGTTCCTATGTTCGAGTCTCTCCGCCGCGCTCTCGACGTGTATCGCGCGCATGAGGGAATTGTGATCGCAAACGATCGTGATCTCATCGGCCATCAAGGTTTCGGCCTCATTCAAGTGATCACCGGAAACGGAAAAGGGAAGACCACGTCCGCGACCGGACTTATGGTTCGCGCGGTTGGTGCCTCGAAAAAAGTTGGTGTTGTGTATTTCGACAAAGGCGGTGAGTCGCATTATTTTGAACGTGATGTTCTGCGCAACCTCGGTGTCGATCTTGTAGCAACCGGTCGAGACAGAATCGATCCCATCACAGGTCGATTTGATTTTTCGATTCAACACGTCGATCGAGAGGAAGCCGCTCGCGGACTTCTCGAAGTTGAGCGCATGTTCGAAGCAGGCTACGACCTCATCATCATGGACGAGATCAACTCGACAACGGATCTTGGAATGCTCGCCGCTGAGGATGTTCTCGCATTACTCGAGAAGAAGCCCGAGAAGACAGAGCTCGTGTTTACAGGACGAAACGCCCCGCAGGCATTCCGCGATCGCGCGCATCTCGTGAGCGAGGTTGGACTGAAGAAACATTATTTCTATTCTGGCGTGAAAGCGCGCGAGGGATTGGATTTTTAAAAACACCCACACGGGTGTTTTTTTATTATTGTTTATACCTCTTCACAAACCGTTTCAAAATTTCCATCGGTACGGTGATGTTCTCGCGTCTCACTTCATCCTTCACTTGTTCCGCTTGATCAAGAGGGAAGTAGCCAAGATGTTTGTAGATTTCAATACGCACGCACATTCCTTCGACATCGAGTTCTGGGTGAAATTGTGAGGCATACACATTTTGTCCCATACGGAACAGATGTGGTGGACAGTCTTTCGACGATGCGAGTAATGTTCCGCCTTCCGGAACTCGCGCCGCCGCCTCTTTGTGTCCAACAAATCCGCGGAATTTTCGAGGAAGCCCTGCGAGCAGTGGATCGTATGTACCTTCTTCCGTCACGAACAGATCGACGGCGCCTGGTTTTTCATGAAAGTCATGTGTGATTTCGACATCAAGTGCCTTTGTGAG